>JAEIGA010011442.1_pt1 | contig 13472 bp, 10 predicted proteins | sample 9270691 | NCBI WGS metagenome assembly JAEIGA01 (sample SAMN17057246, study PRJNA624740) | gut metagenome | biome: biome; isolation source: fecal sample | host: Bos grunniens | place: China: Xizang | collected 2019
ACTTGTTTGTCCATCCGTCGTATGCGTTCACCTCGTCGTTTGTTGTTACGTATGTCTCGAGACCACGGATCACTGTGATGCCGACAGCGAGTACCTTGTGGCCATCCCTCTTTGTCTTGTTGATGAGATTGGCAGCCTCCTCAGTGATGATGAGTCTCTCCGAATCCATCTTATGCTTCGAGAGGTCCTCCACATCAACTTCTCTGAAGTGTCCTATACCCATGTGGAGGGTGATGAACGCCTTGTTGATGTCCTTGAGGATCATGCGGTTGAAAAGCTCGCGGCTGAAGTGGAGTCCTGCAGCTGGTGCAGAGACCGCTCCTTCGTGCTTGGCGAAGATGGTCTGGAAGTTCTCTGCATCCTCCGCAGTGACATTCTTCTTTACCCAGTCAGGAACCGGTGTCTGGCCAAGTCCGAAGAGTGTTGACTTGAAGTCTTCGTAGCTTCCGTCATAAAGGAAACGGAGTGTGCGTCCTCTTGATGTCGTGTTGTCAATGACTTCAGCTACAAGGCTTTCGTCTTCTCCGAAGTAGAGCTTGTTGCCGATTCTGATCTTTCTTGCTGGATCCACGATTACGTCCCAGAGTCTCTGCTCGCGGTTGAGCTCTCTGAGAAGGAACACCTCGATGTCTGCTCCGGTCTTCTCCTTGTTTCCGTACAGTCTTGCAGGAAAGACCTTTGTGTCATTAAGTACGAATGTGTCTCCTTTGCCGAAGTATTCGATGATGTCCTTGAAGAGTTTGTGCTCAATCTCTCCGGTCTGCTTGTGAAGGACCATGAGCTTGCACTCGTCGCGCCATCTTGGCGGCTCTGTCGCGATCTTCTCGGCAGGAAGATTGAACATGAATTGTGAGAGTTTCATATATGTTGTGAATTTATAACTGCAAAATACACTACATTATACGGTTTTTTAAACCTTTTGTTTCACATCATGTTGAAAAAAGTGAAATTTCTATACTTTAGCCTCTCTGAATACCTCCAGGATTGACGGATATGTGTTGTGGAGAAACGGTGGCAGGCTGGATTTTGCGACCCATGCGGCCTTGGTTATGTCCTCCTCACGCTGTGGGGTAAGGTCTGTGGGGTCAGTATAAAGCATGTCATACCACCATGTGTGCTTGAGGTGCCAGATGCCGTCTCTTCTGTAACAGTGGTCAGTGATGCATATCAGCTCCCTCAGCTGCAGCTGCTCGATGCCGGTTTCTTCCTGCACTTCGCGAAGGGCCGTCACGCTGATGTCTTCTCCTGGGTCCTGATGGCCTTTGGGCAGGTCCCAGAGGCCGTTCCTGCTGATGAGCAGGTAGTCTCCGCGCCTGTTGGACACGAGTCCTCCTCCTGCATTGACTTCCAGAAACTCGGAGCATATCATCTTATAGGTCGCCTCTACGTCTGAGGTAGGGATGTATACCCGGTGCAGGGTGTCGGATATCTCCACCATCTCCACAAGGTCATGGATGTCAGAGGCTGAGCCGATGTTGAACATGACGGCGTTCGGGTCTGCCAGTGCCTGGTCGTCCGGAGAACAGATGATCATACATCTCTTTTCGAAGTATATTTTATACATTTGACCTATAATTTTATTATATTTATTATCTTTGCAGAATGTGCATATGGTGCAAGTGATGTTTGTGCAAAGATATGCAGAAGATATTGAAGAATAAACAATCTAAATTTATAATTATGCAGACTGTTGAAAAAGCTGTAGCAAAGTCCCTTCTGGACATCAAGGCTGTAATGCTCAGACCAGAAAATCCTTTCACCTGGGCTTCAGGCTGGAAATCGCCTATCTATTGCGACAATAGAAAAGTATTGTCGTATCCGGAGATCCGTGAGAATATATGCCGCTGGATGGCGGATATCATCAGACAGAGGTACCCTGAGGTTGAAGTTATCGCCGGAGTTGCTACCGGAGCGATTGCGCATGGTTATCTCGTCGCCCACATCCTTGGCAAGCCTTTCTGCTATGTGAGACCGAAACCGAAGGATCATGGCACAGGCTCACAGATCGAAGGCATTCTTGAGCCAGGTTCAAAGGTGGTGGTAGTGGAGGACCTGATCTCTACTGGAATGAGCAGCCTCGCAGCGAAGAATGCGCTGGTAAATGCTGGCGCAGACATCATGGGCATGGTGGCGATTTTCTCCTATAATTTCCCTCAGTCGCGCAAGGCATTCGAGGATGCAGACGTGGAGTTGACTACCCTTTCAAACTACGACACATTGGTCGAGGTAGCAAGCGAGACCGGTTATATCAAGGAATCTGACATCGAGGTTCTCAAGGAGTGGAGATACTCTCCTTCAACATGGGGAAAGTAGTAGTGGCATGGCAGTAGAGATACAAAGCAAGAAGGGCATAGTGTCCAAGGCTCCACATGAGCTCTACATGCTCTTTGTGGATATGCGTAACTTCATCCATTTCCTCCCTGAAGACAAGAAGGCTGGAGTCACTGCAGACTATGACTCCATTCAGGCTGAGGTCCAGGGGTTCACCATCGGAATCAAGGTGGTGGAGCGTGTGCCGTATTCGAGAATTGTCTATCACGATGAAGGAGCACCTTTCCGTTTCGAGCTGGCACTGTTCTTCAATCCTGCAGCGGAAAATCCATACAAGACCGAGTTTCAGATAATTCTTGAGGCGGAGTTGAACTTCATGATGAAGACAATCCTTGGCGGTAAGCTTAAGGATGGACTGAATAAGGTGGTGGATTCGCTGGTGGCCATGTCTGAAGGCAGGATGCCAGAAGGATTTGATCCGTCCATGATGCCAAAGGCGTAATATGAACATCAAGGAGACATTCAGAAAATATATGGAAGAGGCGATAGGGCATGAAAATGCCCTTGTCGCTTTTTCTGCTTTTGAGGAGCCTGCCTCTACAGCTGTCAGATACAACCCTTTCAAGGCGTGTCGCAAGATGGATGGAAAGCAGGTGGAATGGTCGCGTCACGGGCTCATTCTGCCGCAGCGTCCTCTGTTCACGCTGGACCCTCTTTTCCATGCAGGAGCATATTATGTTCAGGATTCTTCGTCCATGTTCGTGGGTCATGCATTCAGGCAGATGCTTGAAAAGGTGAGCAAGCCTTCTGGGCGCCCGTTCAGGGTGCTGGACCTGTGTGCTGCCCCAGGCGGGAAGACCACAGATCTGGCGGCATCGCTGCGTGAGTCTTTTGGCGACGGATATCTCCTGGTCGCCAATGAGGTCATGAAGGCCAGGGTGGGAATACTTGCAGACAATGTCGCCCTTTGGGGCGATCCGGCTGTGGTGGTGACCTCTGATGACCCTGCTGCCTTTGCTGCCCTGCCAGGATTTTTCGATGTCATTGTGACAGATGTTCCTTGTTCTGGAGAAGGTATGTTCCGAAAGGATGAGGAGGCCGTGCAGCAGTGGTCGGAAGATAATGTGTCGCTCTGTGAAGCCCGCCAGAGACGCATCCTGGCCGATGTCTGGCCGTCCCTCAAGGAAGGCGGAATGCTTGTGTATTCGACATGCACATTCAATCGAAGAGAAAATGACGGGAATGTTGAGTGGATTGCTTCTGAGCTTGGCGCCGATATTCTTACGTCTGAGGATTTGCTTGGAGGAATGCCGGGTGTGCTGAAGACAGAACACGGCTACAGCCTGGTTCCAGGACATGTGGTAGGTGAGGGGCAGTACTGTGCCGCACTTATGAAGACATCTCAGGATACTATATCAGACTCTCCTGCGCGATCGAGGAAAGCTCCTCGTCAGACAAAGATGACGCCTGTGCCTGACGGCCTGCAGCGTCTTATGAATGTCCCTGTTGTCTTCAGGACAAAGGGGGAGACCATCACCGCTGTGCCGCAGACAATTGCAGCGGATGTCGCTCGAGTCGAGGAGGTTCTTCATGTTGTTGCTGCCGGATGCGCTGTGGGTGTAGTCAAAGGAAAGGATATGGTGCCGGATGCCGACCTGGCTCTGTCTCTGATGCTTTCCGAGGATGCATATCCTGCTGTTGAACTGGACCGTCAGGCAGCATTGGCCTTTCTGCATAGAGACGCTCAGGTTTTTCCTGATGCCCCCAGAGGATATCTGCTGCTGAAGCATGAAGGACTTGCGCTGGGATTTGTAAAGAATCTTGGAAACAGAAGCAATAGCCTGCATCCTCAGAGCAGGCGTATTAGAATGGATATCAAATGATTATGAAAAGAATTATATACATATTTGCAGCTCTTCTGCTGTCTGTGGCGGCTTCTGCCCAGACTTCTGATTATCAGCGCAGGTATAACGCCTTGGTGGACAGGGTAGGTTTTGCTGGCGTTGGTGTCGAGACTCTTATCGAAAACTGGAGCAAGGCTGAGCCAGACAATCTTGATATGCTGAGAGCTCGGTTCTATTTTTATCTGGTCAAGTCGCAGAGTACCGAAGTGGTATCCCGCAGTGAGCCGAAATATCTTGGCATTTCACCGATTCTGTCGCTCAAGGATTCGACTGGTGCAGACATACATTATTATGAGATTCTGAAGTATGATGATGAGCTCTTCGGACAGGCTGTAAAGGCTGTGGACAAGATGATAGCAGTAAGTCCTGAAAGAATGGATTTCCGCTTTCTCAAGGCCAATGCCTATCTTTCATATGAGCGCGAAAGCCCTGATATGGCCCTGTCCAGCATCATGGCTCTGGCATATGACTATAAGACATCGAAGAAGCAGTGGCTTTATCATGAGGAAGGCTCACTTGAGCCCACTGTTGTAGACGACAAACTCTTTGCGCAGATGATGCAGGAGTATTGCTACAGCCTGTATATTCTTGGTACACCTTCTTCGTATGAAGCGTTTCTCAAACTGTCCCAGAGGATGAACGAGTACTTTCCTAAGGAAGCTGACTTCCTGGGAAATATCGGCTCATATCATCTGGTCGTGAAGAAAGACTTCAAGACAGCTGTGAAATATTACGACAAGGCGCTGAAGCTGGATCCCGGAAATCAAGATATAGCCCGCAATGCTTTGGTGGCAGCGCGCAAGATGAAGAATAACAAGCTTGTGAAGAAATATACAAAGATGCTTGGAAAATAAATGGATGTCCGTTTTTTCATAGCCAGAAGACTTTCCTATAAGGGAAGAGTGGTCACGTCAGCAGTAGCGGTAAGCTTTCTGGTCGTGATCATTGCCGTTGCTGTGTCAGCAGGTTTCAGGCGTGAAATACATAACGGACTCTCATCCATGACCGGAGATGTGCAGCTGACGAGGGCTGACATGAACTATCTCGACGAATCGTCTCCTGTAAAGATCGATCAGTCATACCTGCCTTTCATCAAGGAAGTCGAGGGTGTCATAGGGATAGATCCTGTCATATATCGTGCGGGCATTGTGAAGCAGTCCGGCGATATTTATGGAGTCATGGTCAAGGGAGTGGAAGGAGGAGTGGCTGCAGCCACTGGTGCTCACGTGTGCGACTCGATCTCCTTGGCTGTGTCAATCCCTTCTTCGCTTGCAGAGCAGTCCGGACTGCAGGCTGGCGACAGGCTTCTGACATATTTCATAGGAGAGAAAGTCAAGGTACGCCAGTTCAATATCGTCGACGTATATGAGCCTATGGTGCGTACCGATGACAGGCATATGGTCTATGCTGATATAGCCGACATGCAGAGGTTGAACGGTTGGTCTGAGGGGGAGGTGTCGATGTTCGAGGTCTCTCTTGATGATGCCCATAAGGAGGATGTTGCCATGGCTGCAGCGACTGAACGCATCTATGAGGTGATATTGGAAAACATGGCATATGAAGATGACATGCTCAGACCGGTATCATCCGCAGAAAGGTTTCCTCAAATCTTCGAGTGGGTCGCACTCATTGACTTCAATGTGTTTTTTGTATTGATTCTGATGATAGCTGTGGCTGCCGTGAATATGATCACAGGCCTTCTGATCATGCTTTTTGAGAACATATCCACCATCGGATTGCTCAAATCTCTGGGCATGCGTAACGCGGGGATCATGAATGTCTTTCTGACACGAGCTGCCGGCACTGTATTGAAGGGAATGCTTATAGGCAACGTGATTGCGTTTGCTCTGTGTCTCATCCAGCAGACGACGCATCTGATAACTCTTGATCCGGTCAACTATTTTGTATCATATGTGCCTGTGCATCTGGATGTGGCTGCCATTCTGCAGGCGGATGCAGTCGCATTTGTGTCGATAATGATCCTTCTTGTCCTGCCGTCTCTTTTTGTGCTGAGAATCGATCCTTCCAAGACGATCAAGATGGATTAACGTGGACAGATCTGACAGATCGCCTCATAGAGTGCCATTACGTTGTCTACGTATGCAATGGTCTCCGCGCCCTTGAACTTTCCAAGTCTGATATTCTCATCCTCAAGGATGGAATCTTCCCTCATCATCGGTATCACTTTCACGATGTTGCTCCATGTGTTTTCGTCCAGCTTTTGTGCTCTTGCGAGGCTGCGGCAGTCTTTGATTCTGCCTTCACCTGCATTGTATGCTGCGAGAGTGAAGCGGATGCGCTCCTGTTCGCTCATAGGGCATGGCTGATAGATCTTCTGAAGCCTTTTCAGATGTCTTGTTCCGGCAAGAAGATTCTGCTGGGGATCTGTCAGGTCTTCTACATTATAGAATGCTCCAGTCTGGGGCATGACCTGCATCAGACCGCTTGCGCCTCTGTGAGAACGTGAGCTGATAGAGAATTTTGATTCCTGATACACAACTGCTGCAAGCATCCTCCAGTCCCATCCGAGATCTTTAGAGTACACCTTAAGGAGGCTGTCATATGGACTGACAGTCTCTGTCCTTACTCCTCTTTCCGCTCTTTTAATAGGATTGAATGGTCTGAAGAAATTTTTCCTGTGCTGCTCGAATTCTTCGGATGCTGTGTATTCGGCAAGCCAGTCGTTGATCTCACGGATGTGTCCGGTCCTGCCTCCTCTGACAGCTATGGCAGAGCAATCTATTATATTCTGGGACAGAAGGATGTCCTTGTGTCCTGCTGCATCCTCATGATGCATTACAAGTATGTCAATGGCTCCTCTCTTGAGGGAGTCCATGTATTCAGTGTTTTTAGCCCCAGCAACAATCTTTATCCTGCAGTTGTGGTCACGGGCGAAGTCCTTCATCATCTCATATGCAAATCCGGTCTCCAGTCCGTGTCCGCTTCTCATGTCATCACCCAGCTCAATGCCGCAGATGATGGTCCTACCTGAGAAGTGGAACATGTCCACCATGCTTTCTGTGTGTGTGCGGCCGCTATCGTGCAGCGGTCTGGCAATCATTAAGAGTGCTGTTACAATTACAAATTTTACTAGTCTTCTGCTTCTCTTTGAAATCTTCATGTTTTATCTTCTGTTTTGCATTGCTGCGCCTCCCGGCGTACTTCGGCCAGATCCGCTCCCGCTTCTCTGTGATCCACCTGCTGATGTTGACGCATTCTTATGTGAGAACACATAGAACGGCCATGTGATACCGAACTTGATAGCTCGCTGTGAGGTGATGTAACCTGCTGCAGTAAAGTAGTCTGCCTTCTTGTTTGGCCATCCCATGTTTACGTTGACGGCCTTTACAAAAATACTTGCTCTCTTCCACTGTATATTGACGAATGCGTCGATATACGGGCAACCTCCGAACTTTTCTTCTGTCTGATTGTGGAACACACCCAGAACAGGGTTGTAGCCCGGTGCGTACCATTTTGTGGTGTACAGGGCGTGTGCTCCAATCTGCATCTTCATGACGTTCTTCACAACGTCAAACTGGAAATAGTATCTGAGGTTTAGTGCTAGCAGTGGTAGAGGCATCACTTCGCTGTTGGATGAGAACTGCAGGGCTGCCTGGTTCTCAAAGTGGAACTTCCATACCTTGAAGTCCTTTCTCAACGTTGCAGATATCACGCTCATAGGTGAGCTGTTCTGTCTTACAATGCCTTGTGTGTCGTAATATATGTTATTGCTCAGCAAGCCGTAGCTGAATGATGCATCCATTTTCCATCTCGGGATATTCAATGATGCCTCAAGCTTTGTTGTCGATATCTTGCTGAAATCGTTGTTCCACATGTAGTGGTTTGTGTATAGGTGCTGCTGATAGTAGTCAGGCTCCTTGAGTGATGTCTCGAAGTGTACGTTAAGAGTCAGTGGACTCTTTCTGTCTCTTCTGAAAGGATATGCGCTGAATGCGACGTTACCTTCTATTCCGAAGTCGTTTATCTCGTGACCGAGGAAGGTGTATCGTCCTTTGGCATTCCACTGGAGATATTTCTTGTACTGTCCCTGTGCTCCGGCATAGAGGTATAATGAGTTCTGTACTACGTTGTTGCGGCCTGAGACATAGTCCTTAGGATTGAACGAGAAGTAGTTAAGGAGCTTGTCTCCAAGTCCTACGTCAAGCCTTGACACTATGGCGTCGCTTGTCCACGGCTGGAGTCTTATGAAGACTTTGTTTTCAAACTTCATGACTCTGAGGGAGTCGGAGCTGGTCGTCGGGTTCAGATAGAATCTGTCTCCGAAATATTTCCTTCCCTCTGCATCCGATGTCGCGATGTTATCCTTGTATGTCTTTCTGGTGACGGTGTATTCGCTGCTGTGACCGATGAAGGCTGTGGTTATCTCGGTCTTCAGAGTGTCCATAGCGCTCTCCTCCTGAAGAGCTCTGCGCTGCTCGACGCTCTCCTTGAACTGGGCAAGCCCCACTGTGTCACCGGCTGCAGTCAGACTGTCTATCTTCATGTCTTCCTGCTCTCTCAGCTTTTTCTCGGCTCTGATGTCCTTGTCCAGGAAGGTCAGCGGGATTCTGTAGCTCTGATCAAGGAAGATTGTGTTTTTCTTGATGTCGTTGCTTGCATCCTTGAGATAGACGTCGATCTCTCGAGCATCTACCGTCGTGTCTCTGATCCATGAAAGGTCCTTTATACCACCGTTTTCGCTCTTTTTCACCCTGTTGTAGATGAAGCCGGTGTGCATCAGGTATCTCTTTCCTGTGTAGTTCGCCGCAATTATGGAGTTTCTGTTGTTCACGTCCTCTCTTTTAAGCATACCGTTGCTTCCAAACCTGTGGTACTGGAGCATGATGTTCAGCTCAGGAGTTATGTTCTGTGTTGAGAGCACCTTGATGTTGGATTCCTCCTGCTCCTTGTTTGCAAAGAGGGTTCCATAGTAGTCCAACTCGGTGTATGTTGTCTTGGTGTTGTACTGAGGAAGTGTTTCCGGTGTGTAGCTGTAGATCTGGTATGGGGCGTAGAAGATCGCATTGTCCTCTTCCTCTCTCTTGAAATAATCATACAGCTGCACAGGTGATCCCGCCACACCAAGCCATGTGGCATTCACATCCTTCTTGTAGAACGGATATTCGTGGAAATTGTTGTTGAATGAAGAGTCCGGCGCCTGGTCGCGGAGGCCGACGATGTCATGGAAGTCTCTGTCATGAGTCCATGTCACAATCCTCTTATAGTGCATTGAGTCAGGGAATGCAAAGGTCTCGAGAATGCGTGGTGTGTTTTCTCTCACGCTGTCTCTGTATGCCTTGATGCTGTCCTTGATGGCCATCTTTCTGTTGTATTCTGCAAGGAGCTCCGGAAGTCTCTGCTCATTGTCGTATTTTCTGCGTTCACGACGGCTCAACGATGCATACCATGCGTTGTGTCTCGCTATGGCCATGTCTGTGGAGTCCTTTATATATAAGGAGTCCAGACGAAGCATTCCAAGGGTGTCGCCAGCCTGAAGGAGCGAGTCGCGTACCTCACGTCTTGTTGTGGAATCCTTGACGGCTACGTAATATTTATAGAAGAACGGATCGATGTGCTTCAGTGAATCCGGAGCTTTGATTGTGTCTCGGGCTGAAAGTATGAGGGTGTCGATCTCTGCTGGCTTTATACTGTCTGTCTGGAATTCAAGGCTGTCGATCTCAATACGTGTGCTGTCGGCATGGAATCTTGTGCTGTCGGCTTCGAATCTGAGGCTGTCGGAAGACGGAATTACATTGGATGAAGTGTCTGCGATATGGGTATGAGAAAGCGTGTCAGACGCCTCTCTGTAAGTGATTGCGCGTCTGATATCGATGCCGAAGGACTGTATGCCAGCCAAGGTCACCAACAATGCGGGAATCCATATTTTAGACCAAAAATTCTTCATACCAAGACGGCAAAGGTACGAAAAATAATTGATTAGACAATAGTTATGCCCTCAGAGGCCATCTCAGCCAATGCCTTATGATGTCCTTCTTCCGTTACATATGCCAGACAGTCTTTGAGAAGATGTACTCTGAAGCCCGCTTTTATAAGGCCTTCGCATGTATTTCTGATACAGAATTCTGTCGCTATTCCGCAGACGTAAACATCTGTGGTGTCAAGAAGTTCAAGAATCTCTCCGAGCGATTGGTCTGCTGTGTTCATGCCTTCGAATCCTGAGTACTGTTCCTCCTCGCGGCAGCAGCCTTTGTCGAATGTGAGCTCTTCGCAGACGTATGGCAGAAGGTCTGAGTGGATCTCGCCGCCGTGAGTGCCGGTCACGCAATGTGACGGCCATGTGCCTCCCTGCTCCACAAATGACATGTGGTCTGCAGGGTGCTGGTCGCGTACGAAGAGGATTGGGAAGGTGTCGAGGATCTCGTGCTCGTCTCCGCCCTGTCCCTTGGTCTGCGAATCTATGAATTCAATTGTGTTCTTTACTGCATTGTCTGCATTCAGACATGCGAGACTTCCGTCTATGAAGTCGTTGAGCATGTCCACTACCACTAACGCGCTGTTTTTCATATTGTAGTCTTCTATAATTCGAATTCCTTGATTTCCTTGACGATCCTGTTGATGATGCCCATCTTGAGATTATATAGGTCGTCTGAAATGTCCACCTTATAGTAATGAGGGTTGATCAGTCGGCGTTCGCTCGGACTGAAATGCATGAGGGCGTCGTGGCAGAATGCCTTCTTTTCTGCAAGTGTGTATTCTGGAGCCACATTGACTCCGTTCTCGATAACTTTTTTCTGCAATGTGAAGGCCTGATATTCTCCTGCCTCGAATGTCTTGGATTTATATCGGTCGAACTCGTCGCACACTGTAAATGCCTCGCCGTTCTCGATCTTTTTGCTGAGCTCGTCTCCGCGAAGGCATGTCACGTCTACCTTGAAGATCTCGCCCTTTGAAGGGTCGTTCACCATGATTCTGTATGTGATCTGGAAACCTGGGTTGATCAGTTTGATCTTGTCTTCCGAACGTTTGAGGACAGCCTCGCCGTCGATCTCCACAAGCTTGTATACATTGCCGAAGCAAGGGTTTGCCTTGCTGGTAGCGATTGCATCACCCACTCCGTAGCAGTCGATGCAGGCTCCCTGGCGCTCGAGGTCGGTGATGAGGTACTCATCCAATGAGTTGGTGGCAAAGATCTTACATCCTGTAAATCCGTGTTCGTCGAGGATGCTGCGGCATTCTGCTGACAGGTAGGCAAGGTCGCCGCTGTCCAGGCGTACGCCGTATCCTGCCTCATAGTCGTTTCCGATACCGTTCGCCTTGAATGCCTTCATTGCGTTGAGCACTCCGCATTTAAGAGTGTCGTATGTGTCGATGAGGAGAATGAGCGGCTCTCCACGATGAGTCTTGATGTATGTGTCGAATGCCTCGAATTCTCCTTTGACGCTGCTTCCGAACGCTGTGACATAGCTGTGGGCCATTGTGCCGGTAGAACCGTAGTCAAACATTACTCCTGTCATGATGTTTGATGTCGTGTTGCATCCTGCGATGATTGCAGCCTTAGCTCCGTAGGTGGCCGCCCACGGACCGTGTGCCCTGCGAGAGCCGAATTCGCTCACCGGTCTGTTTGTCGCGCGGCATACTCTTGATGCCTTGGTAGCCACTGCCATCTGGTGGTTCATGATGCAGAGTATCGGAGTCTCAAGCACCTGAGCCTCGATGAGCGGTCCTTCAACAATGATGATAGGCTGGTTAGGGAAAACGATTTCGCCCTCTCGCATCGCGTAGACGGTGCCAGTGAACTTCATGGCAGAGAGATATCCTCTGAATTCCTTGTATTCTTCTCCCGGAAGGAACTTCTCAAAGAAGACGGGATCCATGTTGCCGAGATTGGTGATCATTTCGACCACTTCATCCACACCGCTGACCACAGCCCAGTTGTTGTTCTCTGGTGCTTTCCTATAGAACATGTTGAATACGGCATGCTTGTCTTTCATGCCGTTGTCATAGAATGACTTTCCCATTGTGTACTGGTACTTGTCTGAGCAATAGGCGATATTTAGCATCGTTTTGAGTTTTAAATCCAACAAATTTAATCTTTTTTGCGTAACAATTTCTTAAATTCGCAAATAAATTCATGGGTATGCAACAACTGTTTGAGTTATATAAGTCAACATTCTCGGCGGAGCCGTCGGCATGCGTGCCTCTCACCGGTTCTGCAAGCAATCGTAAATATTACCGTCTCTGTGGAGATTCCGTCCCGTGCATTGGAGTGGTTGGAGTGGATTCTCTTGAGAACAAGGCGTTTCTGACTATCGCGGAGCACTTTCATGACAAGGGCATCAATGTGCCGCAGATTCTTGCTGTGAGCGAGGATAAGTCGGCGTATCTGCAGGAGGATCTTGGAGATGTGGTTCTCTTCGACATGCTGACTTCCGCACGCAGATCCGGCGAAGGCCTGGATAATGTGAATGACCTGCTTTGCAAGACCATGTCCATGCTGCCTGAGATTCAGTTTGAAGGTGCCAGGGGCCTTGACTTTTCAGTCTGCTATCCTCAGCCGTCTTTCGACAGGAGGATGGTCATGTTCGATCTGAACTACTTCAAATACTGCTTCCTGAAGCCATCCGGTCTGGAGTTCAATGAAGTTCTTCTTCAGGATGATTTCGAGAGGTTTGCAGATGCATTGCTGGAGGAGGATACTGATACATTCCTTTACAGGGATTTCAATGCGCGCAATGTGATGGTGAAGGATGGCGTGCCATATTTCATTGATTTCCAAGGTGGTCGCCGCGGTCCTGTATATTATGATGTGGCATCTTTCGCTTGGCAGGCACGTGCGAAATTCTCTTCTGAGCAGAAGGATGCTATGCTGAAGTCATATCTGGATGCACTCTCTGCATACATGCCTGTTGATGAGGTCGCGTTCCGTGCACGCCTGCGCATTTTCGTGCTCTTCCGCCTTCTGCAGGTGCTGGGAGCATACGGGTTCCGCGGCTGGGTGGAGCATAAGGCGAATTTTGTGACAAGTATTCCAGCTGCGATTGCAGAACTTAAGGTTCTTGCTGCCGAAGGATTTGATGAATATCCATATCTGAGCAAAGTGCTTGGAGAACTCGCGGCTTTGCCTCGTTTTCATCAGGATGAACTTCCTGATGATGTCCTTGAGGTGAAGGTCTATAGCTTCTCATTCAAGAAAGGTGTGCCGCATGACCCTTCCGGCAATGGCGGCGGTTATGTTTTCGACTGCCGGTCAATCCACAATCCGGGCCGATATGAGCCATACAAGAAATTGACAGGCCGTGATGAACCAGTGATCAAGTTCCTTGAGGATGATGGCGA
>JAEIGA010011443.1_pt1 | contig 13472 bp, 11 predicted proteins | sample 9270691 | NCBI WGS metagenome assembly JAEIGA01 (sample SAMN17057246, study PRJNA624740) | gut metagenome | biome: biome; isolation source: fecal sample | host: Bos grunniens | place: China: Xizang | collected 2019
GAATGTGCTATTAAGGTTGCAAGAAAATATGCGGCTGAGAAAAAGGGAAAAGAGTATAATACCATTATCACCCTTAAAAACAGCTTTCACGGTAGAACTATAACAACCCTTGCTGCAACAGGTCAGGAAGTTTTCCATAATGATTTTCTCCCCTTAACCGATGGTTTTTGCTATGCTGAGGCTAATAATATTGATGACCTTTTAGAAAAGGTTGCAAACAATAAGGTTGCCGCTATTATGTTTGAATGTGTTCAGGGTGAGGGCGGTGTTATGCCTCTTGAACAAGAGTTTGTTGAGAAGATTTTCCAGATAGCAAAAGAACAAGATGTCTTAACTATTGCTGATGAGGTGCAAACAGGAAACGGCAGAACAGGTAAGCTTTACGGATATATGAATTTTGGCGTAACACCTGATATTGTTTCAACTGCAAAGGGTCTTGGCGGTGGTTTGCCGATAGGTGCAACCCTTTTGGGCGATAAGGTTAAGGATACTTTGGTTCCGTCTTCCCATGGTTCAACCTTTGGCGGAAATCCCGTAGCAAGTGCGGGTGCAATAAATATCATCAGCCGAATTGATGATGAATTGCTTAGTGAGGTTAATATAAAATCGGATTATATTTTTGAGCGTTTAACTAATGCCGATGGGGTTAAAAACGTTAGTGGTTTAGGGCTGATGCTCGGCATTGAAACCAAGAAGGATGCTAGTGAGGTAATAAAAACTTGTCAGGATAAGGGTGTTCTTGTTATCAAGGCAAAGAACAAGGTGCGTTTACTTCCCGCTCTTAATATCCCTTGGGATTTGCTTGAAAGGGCAATTGATATCTTAGTTGATGCTTGTAAGGAGTAAATTTATGGATTTTAAAGGTAGAAGTTTCTTAAAACTGCTTGATTTTTCAAAAGAAGAAATTTTATGTCTTTTAGATTTGGCGGCAGAATTTAAGTATAAGAAAAAAGCAGGTATTCCTCATAAAATCTGCGAGGGCAAAAATATTGCTTTGATTTTTGAAAAAACGAGCACCAGAACCCGTTGCAGTTTTGAGGTTGCAGCATATGATTTAGGAATGGGCGTAACCTATCTTGACCCCAAGGCTTCGCAAATCGGCAAGAAAGAGAGTATTGCAGACACAGCAAGAGTTCTTGGAAGAATTTATGATGGTATTGAGTATAGAGGCTTTGGTCAGGAAATAGTTGAAGATTTAGCGGCATTTGCGGGCGTTCCTGTTTGGAACGGATTAACAAATGAGTTCCATCCAACCCAAATTTTAGCCGATTTCTTAACTATTAGAGAGCATTTTGGAAAGCTTGAAGGCATTAACTTAGTTTATATGGGAGATGCTCGTTATAATATGGGAAATTCACTTATGGTTGGCTCTGCCATTATGGGACTTAATTTCACTGCTTGCGCTCCCAAAAAGTATTTCCCCGATAAAGAGCTAATTAAAAAATGCGATGAGTTGGCAAGCAAAAGCGGAGCTACTCTTAACTTTATTGAAGACCCAATGGAAGCTACAAAAAACGCCGATGTTATCTATACTGATGTTTGGGTTTCTATGGGCGAGCCTGATGAGGTTTGGGAAGAAAGAATAAGGGAGTTATCACCTTATCAAGTGAACTCAGCTCTTATGAAAAATGCAGGGGAGAAGGCAGTGTTTATGCATTGTTTACCCGCTTTCCACGACCTTAACACTACCGTTGGCAAAGAAATGAGCCAAAAATTCGGTATCAAGGAAATGGAAGTAACTGATGAGGTGTTCGAAAGCGAACAGTCAATCGTTTTCGATGAAGCCGAGAACAGAATGCATACAATTAAAGCAGTTATGGCTGCAACATTATAATTTGAGGACTGTAAGCAGTCCTCTTTTTTATTGACTTTAAAATTTATATGAATTATAATTATATAATACAGCTTAACTGAAAAGAAAATTGAATTTAAGTTTACAATGCTTAAAATGTAAATAACGGAAGTGAATTTTAAATGAGAATCGTTTTAAAAATCGGCACCTCAACCTTGGCTCATGAAACGGGCAGGCTTAATATCCGCCGTGTTGAAGAGCTTTGCAAGGTTATGAGCGACCTTAAAAATGCGGGACACGAGATTATTCTTGTGTCCTCTGGTGCTATTGGTATGGGAGTGGGCAAATTATCTTTGCATAAAAAGCCTGAGGATATCCCAACTAAACAGGCTGCTGCCGCTGTTGGTCAATGCGAGCTTATGTATACCTACGATAAGCTTTTCTCGGAATATAACCATACAGTTGCCCAAATACTTATAACAGGCGAGGATATTGAAAATACCGAGCGAAGAACCAATTTTGAAAACACAATGCGCCGCCTTTTAGAGCTTTCGGTTATCCCGATACTTAACGAAAACGATTCTATAGCAACCGAGCAAATAGTTATAGGCGATAACGATACTTTAGGAGCCATTGTGGCAACAACCTTGCAGGCTGATTTGCTTATAATTTTATCCGATATTAACGGCCTTTATACTGCTGACCCGCATAAAGATAAAAATGCCGTTTTGCTTCATAGGGTTGAGGAAATTAATCCTGAGATTGAGGCAATGATTGGCGGAGTGGGCAGCAAGCTTGGAACAGGCGGTATGATAACTAAAATTAAAGCCGCTAAAATGACAACTGCGAAGGGTATCGATTTGGTTATTGCAAATGGTGATAACCCCTCAAATGTTTATGATATTGTTGAGGGTAAGGATGTTGGAACTCGCTTTATTGCAAAGAAGGTGGATTAATGGTTGCAACTATTGAACTTCTTAAAAGAGCCAAAGCGGTGTCATACTTAGCTCCGCTTTCAACCGAAGAAAAGAACAATGCCCTTTTTGCTATGGCAAAGGCTTTGGTTAATAACGCTGATTCTATTTTAGAGGCAAATGCTCTTGATTTGGAGAATGCTAAGGGAAATATCAGTGAGGTTATGCTTGACCGTTTAAGACTTGATATTTCGAGAATTAAAGGAATGGCAAAGGGAATTGAAGAGGTTGCAAAGCTTCCTGATAATGTTGGCAAGGTGATTTCCAAAACCATTCATCAAAACGGACTTGAAATTATGAAAACAGCAGTTCCTTTTGGTGTTGTTGGAATAATTTATGAGAGCCGCCCTAATGTAACGAGCGATGCCGCCGCTTTAGGCTTTAAAAGCGGTAATGTTTGTGTGCTTAGAGGCGGAAAAGAGGCATATAACACCTCTTCCCAGATAGTTAAAGTTTTGAAATCGGCTCTTAAAGAATGCAAAATTAATGAAGATTATATAAATCTTGTTGAGGATACTTCAAGAGCAAGTGCCACCGAGCTTATGACCGCTAACGGATACATTGATTTGTTAATTCCAAGAGGCGGTAAAGGTTTAATTCAGGCATGTCTTAAAAATGCAACAGTTCCTTGCATTGAAACAGGAACAGGCATTTGCCATATTTTTGTTGAAAAAACTGCCGATTTTGATATGGCACTCGATATTATTGATAATGCTAAAACAAGCCGACCTTCAGTTTGCAATGCGGCTGAGGTTTGCCTTGTTGATAGAGAAATTGCAAGTGAATTTTTACCTCTGTTATATGATAGAATAGGTGATAGGGTTGAAATTTTCGGGGATAGTGAAACCTTAAAATATATCCCTGTGAGTAAGGCTTCAAATGAAGATTTTGATACCGAATTTTTGGATTATAAAATGGCTGTAAAAATAGTTGATGGAGTAACGGCTGCTGTTGAACATATTGCTCTTCATTCAACCCATCATAGCGAAAGCATTATAACTAAGGCCGATAAAGCTGCCGATTATTTTACCAAAATGGTTGATTCGGCTGCAGTTTATGTTAATGCTTCAACTCGTTTTACCGATGGCGGTGAATTTTCTCTCGGTTGCGAGATGGGAATTTCAACCCAAAAGCTTCATGCTCGAGGCCCTATGGGACTTGCCGAGCTTAATACTTATAAGTATGTTATCAAGGGTAATGGACAAATAAGATAGGAGGATACTTATGGCTTCAGTTAAATTTGGTTTTATAGGTGCGGGAAATATGGGCTCTGCCTTGGCTCGTGCCGTTTGTAAATCAATTGGACCTGATTCGGTTTTGATTTCGGATAAATCTCAGGTTAAGGCAAAGCTTTTGGCAGAGGAGTTGAAATGCTCTTATGCTGATAACAATGCCGTTGCAAACGAGGCAAAATTTATTTTTCTCGGCGTTAAGCCTCAAATGATGGCAGATATGCTTACTTCAATAAAGCCTGTTTTAGAGGGAAGAAGCGACCGTTTTGTTTTAATCTCTATGGCGGCAGGACTTAGCATTTCTTCATTAAATAAAATGTTAGATTCTAAAATGCCGATTATAAGAATTATGCCAAACACTCCCGTTGCGGTTGGCAAAGGTATGCTCCTTTATACTAATTCCGATTTAGTGTTTATGGATGAGATTGGTGAATTTTGCGATGCATTAAAATTTGCAGGCAAGATAGATAGAATAAACGAAGAGCTTATAGATGCGGCTTCGGCTCTTTCAGGCTGCGGACCGGCATTTGTTTATCTCTTTGCCGAGGCTCTCAGCGATGCAGGTGTTGAATGCGGTCTTCAAAGGGCAAAGGCGCTTGAATATGCCGCCCAAACCCTTTCGGGAGCAGCGGAATTATTGTTAACTTCATCTAAGCATCCGGGTCAATTAAAGGATGAGGTTTGCAGTCCCGGTGGAAGCACTATTGCAGGTGTTCATTCATTAGAGGAATCAGCTTTCAGAGGAACTGTTATGAATGCTGTTAGAGCTTCTTTTGAAAGAACAAAGGAACTAGGCTGTGCGGAGGATGAAAATGATTAAAACTTTGGCAAAATCAATAAGGGAATATAAATTACCTTCGATTTTAACCCTTATTTTCATAATGGGTGAGGTTATAATTGAGGTTATGATACCTTTTTTTACCGCCGACCTTGTTAATGACATCAAGGCGGGAGCACCCATTGAATTGATTATAAAAACAGGCCTATTATTGATATTATTGGCCTTAATTTCACTTTGCTGCGGTAGTATTGCTGCTGTTACTTGTGCAAAGGCATCTGCCGGCTTTGCAAAGAATTTGAGACACGATATGTTCTCAAAAATTCAAAGCTTTTCCTTTGCAAATATTGATAAGTTTTCATCAACCTCACTAGTTACTCGTCTTACAACCGATATAACCCACGTTCAAATGTCATATATGATGATAATAAGAACGGCAATCAGAAGCCCGATGATGTTTGTTTTCTCGGTGTTTATGGCATATACAATGGGCGGAGCATTAGCTACCTCCTTTGTTGTTGTTATTCCTGTTTTGATATTTGGCTTTTTGATGGTTGCTAAAAAGGCAATGCCTGCTTTTAGAAGAGTTTTCAAAAAGTATGACAGACTTAATGAATCTATCGAAGAAAATGTTAGAGGAATGAGGGTTGTTAAGGGCTTTTCAAGAGAGGAATTTGAAAAGAAAAAGTTTGCTGCGGCTTCGGATGGAATAACAGATGATTTCACAAAGGCCGAACGAATAGTAGCTCTTAATACTCCTATTATGCAGTTTTGTATGTATTTCAATACTGTTGTTATTTTGTTCCTCGGCTCTTATCTTACAATAACAAGCGCCGGAGCTCGGGTGGATGTTGGTCAAATCTCGGCTATGCTTACCTATGGCGTTCAAATTCTAATGTCCCTTATGATGCTTTCGATGATATATGTTATGATAACTATGTCGCTCGAATCTATGAAGCGCATATGCGAGGTTTTGAATGAGGAACCTTCCCTTAAAAACCCCGAAAATGCTATTACTAAGGTAAAGGATGGCTCTATAAGCTTTAAAAATGTTTCCTTTAAGTATTCTGAAAAGGCAAAGCGTTTTGCCCTAGAAAATATTAACCTTGAAATCAAATCGGGTATGACGGTTGGTATCATCGGCGGAACAGGTTCTTCTAAAACCTCCTTGGTGCAGTTAATTCCAAGACTTTATGATGTAACCGAGGGTGAGGTTTTGGTTGGCGGCATAGATGTTCGCAAATATGACCTTAATGTTTTAAGAGATAGTGTTGCAATGGTTTTGCAAAAAAATCAGCTTTTCTCGGGAACAATTAAAGAAAATCTTCGTTGGGGAAATGAAAATGCAACCGATGAGGAGATAAAAGAGGTTTGCAGACTTTCTCAAGCCGATGAATTTATTGAGAATTTCCCTGATAAATACGATACCTATATAGAACAAGGAGGCACCAATGTTTCAGGCGGTCAAAAGCAAAGACTTTGTATCGCAAGAGCGCTTTTGAAACAGCCAAAAATATTAATTCTTGATGATTCAACAAGTGCGGTTGATACCAGAACCGATGCCTTTATCAGAAAAGGCTTCAAGGAGTATATCCCTGAAACCACCAAGTTTATTATCGCTCAACGAGTAGCTTCGGTTGAGGATGCCGATATGATTATCGTTATGGATAACGGTAAAATTTCAGCAGTTGGCACTCATATAGAGCTTTTAACTAAGAGCGATATTTACCGTGAGGTTTATGAACAACAAGTGGGCGGAGGTGAAAATGATGAAAACTCCTGAAAAAAATAATGATATTCCAAAAACTTTACCAAAGGGAGTTCCTGCCGTTAGAAAGTTTAATTTATCGGCTTTCAAAAGGGTTATTAAGATTTTGTTTAAAGCATATCCCGTTTTGTTGCCGCTGACCTTTCTATGCATCATTTTCTCTGCCATTATTGCAACAATGCCCGCTATCTTCAATCAGCAAATTATAGCCGCTATTGAGGTATTTTATAAGGATGCCGATTGGTCGGGTGCTAAAGAGGTTATAATTCCTAAAATTATTGTTTTAGCAATTCTTTATATTGTTTCTTTGATTTCGGTTTTTGTTCATACTCAGCTTATGGCATATATAACCCAAGGCTTCCTTGGAAAAATGCGTAAAACCTTATTTAATGGAATGCAAAATTTGCCAATCAAATATTTTGATACCAATAAGCACGGCGATATTATGAGTCATTACACCAATGATATTGATACCCTTCGCCAGTTGGTATCTCAGTCCCTTCCAACCTTGTTGCAAGCGGGCATAGTTGTTGTTTCGGTTTTCTTTATTATGCTTTGGTATAGTATCCCGATAACCTTGGTTGTTATCTTCGGCGTGTTCTTGCTTTTTGCAATCACTAAAACAGTTGGTGGCGGAAGTGCTAAGTATTTTATCCGTCAGCAAAAGTCTATAGGTAAAACCGAGGGCTATATTCAGGAAATGATGAACGGCCAAAAGGTTGTTAAGGTTTTTTGCCATGAGGAAAAGGCAAAAGAGGATTTTGATAAGGTTAACGAACAACTTTTTAGTGATAGTAACAAGGCGCATGCTTTTGCAAACCTTTTAGGTCCTATTAATATGAATATCGGTAATATACTTTATGTTATTATCGCAACTGTTGGCGGTATATTCTTGCTTTCAGATGGATTTGTTAATTTCAGCCTTTCTAAGCTTTTTGGAAGAGAAATTATATTCGGTATAAGCGTTGTTATTCCATTCCTTAATATGACCAAGCAGTTTACAGGAAATGTTAATCAATTATCTCAGCAAATCAACTCGGTTGTTATGGGTCTTGCAGGCGCTGAAAGAGTTTTTGCGCTTATGGACGCTATGCCCGAAACCGATGATGGATATGTTACCTTGGTTAATGCCGAGATTGATGAAAAGGGCAATATAACCGAAACCGATAAGAGAACAGGCATTTGGGCTTGGCGCCATCCTCATCAGGATGGAAGCATAACCTATACCCGCCTTGCAGGCGATGTTAGACTCTTTGATGTTGATTTTGGATATAATGAGGAAAAGATAGTTCTTCATAATATTGATATCTATGCAGAACCCGGTCAAAAGGTGGCTTTTGTTGGTGCAACAGGAGCGGGTAAAACAACTATTACAAACCTTATCAACCGCTTTTATGATATTGCTGACGGCAAGATTAGGTATGACGGCATCAATATCAATAAAATAAAGAAAAGCGATTTAAGGCGTTCTCTTGGCATTGTTTTGCAGGAAACAAATTTGTTTACGGGAACAGTTATGGAAAATATCCGTTACGGTCGCCTTGATGCTACCGATGAAGAGTGCATAGAGGCAGCAAAGCTTTCGGGCGCTGATGATTTTATAACAAGACTTCCCGATGGTTATGATACCGAGCTTAGCAATAACGGTTCTAATCTTTCTCAGGGTCAGCGTCAGTTAATAGCAATAGCTCGTGCTGCCGTTGCCGACCCACCTGTTATGATACTAGATGAAGCAACCTCGAGTATTGATACAAGAACCGAGGCAATTGTTCAAAGAGGTATGGATAAGCTGATGCAGGGTAGAACTGTTTTTGTTATTGCCCATAGGCTTTCAACAATTAAAAACTCGGACGTTATAATGGTTTTGGAAAAGGGCAGAATTATTGAGCGTGGCTCTCACGAAAAGCTTATCGAAGAAAAAGGTAAATACTATCAACTTTATACAGGCGCATTTGAGCTTGAATAAATTTGTCATAATCCTCTCTTTAAATGAATACTATTTAAACATAAGTATTCGTGCAAAGAGAGGATATTTTTATGGAACAAAAGTGTTTAAAGACAAGCGTTTATTTTAATGATACCGTGTTTAACGATTCATTGGAGCAGGCGATAGATGTTGATTTTTCGCTTCCTGATTTTTGCCCTGATATTTCGAAGATTTTTAAATGTCAGGCAGAGCCCAGAATCGCCTCAAAGAGTATAAACGGTCGAACAATAACTATTGAGGGTGTTGTTCAAATAACCTTAATTTATTGCGATAAAAACGGTAAGCTTTGCTCTTATGAATATCAGTATCCATTTTCTAAATCTTGTGAAATGCAACAGGAATGTCAAAATGCAAATATTTGCTGTAAAGCCAGGAAGGAATATATCAATTGCCGTGCCGTAACGGGCAGAAAGGTTGATATTCACGGCGCTATTTCAATTTCGGTTAAGGTTTTCAAGAGAAAATGCTGTGATATAGTTTCGGATTTTGATGATGAGGCGGTTGAGCTTAAAAGAGGAATAGCAAATGCAACTGTGCCTATGGGATATGCCGAGAAGTATTTACTAATTGAAGATGAAATTAGAATAGGTCAAAGCCAACCTCCTGTTTGCAACATATTAAGATACGAGGCAAATACCTGTGTTAAGGAAACCAAGGTTATAAATGATAAAGCAGTTGTTAAGGGTGAAATGTCGGTTAGTATTATTTATTGTGCCGAAAATATAGCACAGCCCCAATGCGTTAAATCAATCATTCCTTTCAGCCAAATTGTTGATGTTGAGGGAATAACCGATACCTGCAAATGCGATACAAAATCAAGTGTTTGCTCTCTTGAAATAAAGCCTCGGGTTTCATCTACAGGGGAAGCTAAAAGCTTTTCGATTAACGCAAAGGTATTGCTTAGCTGCGAGGGTTATTGCTCTAATGAAGTTGCGGTAATTTTAGATGCTTATTCCAGAAAATATAAGGCTGAAATTAAGAAAAACAATATTAATTTTGAAAGAATAACCCATAATATTTGCGAAAATTTTAATTGCAAAAAGAGTATTGAATTAGAAAACGATATTGTTTCGGTTGTTGATATTTGGAGTAATGTTCAGTCAGCTAACTGCAAATTTGAGGAAGACCATATGGCAATTTACGGAACACTAATGGTTGGTATGATAGTTTGCGATGAAAATGATACCTCGGTTTTCTATGAAAAGCCGATAGACTTCGAATTTAAATGCCCTATAAAACTGGAATTAGGTGTTCCGCACTGCGACCCAAAGCTCGAAATAGTTTCCTGTTCTTATACTATAACTTCCTCAAATTGCATTGAGGTGCGGGTTGAAATTGCAACAAATACAGCCGTTTATGAGCGGAAAAATATAGGGCTTATTTCGGATATGATGCTTGATGAAAATGCTCCCCTTGAAAGAAATAGAAGAGAAGCCTTGAAGGTTTATTTTGCTGAGGAAAACGATAATGTTTGGGATATTGCAAGGGATAATAATGCAAGTGTTGATGAAATAATGCAAATTAATGGATTGAGCGAAGATACCTTTAAGTCTCGTAAAATGATTTTAATTCCTATCATATAAAGAAAACGAGCCATTTGGCTCGTTTTCTTTTGTTCATAATTTGTTAAAAAAGTATTGTAAAATTTGTCGAAATATGTTATTATACTTTTGATGTTTTATGCCGATTGCGGCGGATAAGGAGATATATATATGAGAGCAGACGGAAAGAAAGTCAAAAATGTTGACCCAATGTATCTAATCGCCCCTTATATAATGAATAAACGTGTTGACTCAATGAATATGACAACTATAGATATTCCTCATGAGCCAATTCAAAAATATATCAACAAAAAACGCAAAGAGGGAATAAATATCAGCCATATGGCTCTTATTATTGCGGCTTATGTTAAAACTATGTCCCAATATCCTGAGCTTAATCGTTTTGTTGTTAATAAGAGAGTTTATCAAAGAAATGAAATCGCAGTTGGTATGGTAGTGCTTCAGTCGCTTGAAAGCCATGAGGGCACAATGTCCAAAATGTATTTCAATGAAAATGATGATATTTTCGCAGTTAATGATAAAATTAATAAATATGTTGCTGAAAATCGTGAAGCTCCCGAAAACAACGGAACTGAAAAAATTATGAAATTTTTGCTCTCGGTTCCCGGTCTTTTGCCGGTTGGTGTTAGCATTTTGAAGTTTTTAGACCGTCATGGTTTGCTTCCAAAGGCAATCATTGATATGTCACCCTTCCATATGAGTTTTGGCATTACTAATTTAGCTTCTATTAGAACAAACCATATTTATCATCATTGCTATGAGTTTGGAACAACAAGTGTATTCCTAGCTATGGGTAACACTCGAGAGGTTGCAAAACGCAAGGGCGGAGAAATTGTTTTTGAAAAGTGCATCCCCATTGGCGTTACTATGGATGAGCGTATTTGCTCAGGCTCATATTTTGCAACTGCTTTCAGAGCTTTGAAAAAATATCTTGCAAATCCCGAGCTTTTAGAAGCACAAAAAGAAATGGAAGAAAAAATATTAGAAACAGTGTAAAATTCTCTTGATTTTATAGGTGTTTTGGTATAAAATATTTAAGATAAAAATATTCTTGGAGGAATTTATAAATGTTAGTTTCAGCAAAAGAAATGCTTAACAAAGCAAAAGCAGGTAAGTATGCAGTTGGTCAGTTCAATATCAACAATCTTGAGTGGACCAAGGCTATCCTTTTAACCGCTCAAGAGCTCAATAGCCCTGTTATCCTTGGCGTTAGTGAGGGTGCAGGAAAATATATGTGCGGTTATACTACCATCGTTGGTATGGTTAACGGTATGATTAACGAGCTTGGAATAACTGTTCCTGTTGCTCTTCACCTTGACCATGGTAGCTATGAGCATGCTAAGAAGTGCATCGAAGCAGGATTTTCTTCTGTTATGTTTGATGGTTCTCATTATCCGATTGAGGAAAATATTGAGAAAACCAAGGAGCTCGTTGCTATTTGCGAGAGCAAGGGTCTTTCTATCGAGGCTGAGGTTGGTTCTATCGGCGGCGAGGAAGACGGTGTTGTTGGCGCAGGCGAGGTAGCTGACCCCAAGGAGTGCAAAATGATTGCTGATTTAGGTGTTACTATGTTGGCTGCAGGTATCGGTAATATTCATGGTAAATATCCTGCTGATTGGGCTGGTCTTCGTTTCGATGCTCTTGATGCAATTCAGCAGTTAACAGGTGATATGCCCTTAGTTCTTCACGGCGGCACAGGTATCCCTGCTGAAATGATTAAAAAGGCAATTTCTTTGGGCGTTTCAAAAATCAATGTTAATACTGAGTGTCAGTTAGCATTTGCTGAGGCTACCCGTAAATATATCGAAGCAGGTAAAGACCTTGTTGGTAAGGGCTTCGACCCGAGAAAAGTTCTTGCTGATGGTGTTGAAGCTATTAAGGCTACTGTTAAAGAAAAAATGGAACTTTTCGGTTCTGTTGGCAAGGCTTAAATTTAAAAAAAATTAATGCGCCCGAAAGGGCGCATTTTTATTTTATAACAGGTTGTATTTGAATGCCCTTTAGAGCAAGTTCAATGGTTTCGGGAATTAAGGTGAAATCGCTGATTAGGGAGTTGTTTTTTGAAAACGGGTCATCCTGAGCATAGGGAACAAAATAGATGTTTTTCGTATTATGAAGAAGACCTATATTTTTGGCAGATGCACCTAACGCATCATTGGTTGCAATACATAAAATTACAGGTTTATTGTTGCGAAGATGAGCCTTAACAGCCATTGTGACGGGGGTATCTGTAATTCCTAAGGCAATTTTTGAAAGGGTGTTTCCTGTGCAAGGAGAAACAATCAAAGCATCCAGTAAATTTTTAGGTCCTATTGGTTCGGCAGCGTCAATAGTGTGGATAATCTTATCTTTGCAAATTTCTTCTGTTTCTTTTATAAAATCTTCGGCTTTTCCGAATCTGGTATCGGTTGTATAAACTATGTTTGACATTATAGGTTTTATTTTTATATTATATTCAGCTAAATTTTTCAAGGCATTCATTGAAGCGCTAAGGGTGCAAAAAGAACCGCAAAAGGCGTATCCTAAAGTTATATTTTCCAAGTTTCTCACCTCTAATTATATGTGTTAATTACTGTTGTTATTGTGTTGCATAGAATATCCGCAGCAGTTTTAGGGGCAATAATTCCGGGAAGCCCCGGTGCTTTTAGCGCCTTTTTTCCAAAGCTTTTAGCGGCCTCAAGATTAAAACCACCCTTGCTTGAAAGGTCAACTAAAAGTGTTGCTGAGGAATCCTTAATCGCGCTATCTTCCAAAACAGTAACATCAACCGTGCTAAAAATTATATCAAACGAAAGTTCAGTTTGATTTAATTGCTCGGTATGTATGAAACTAAAACCTAAGGCAGATAACATAGCAAAATCTGAGGGCTTCCTTGCGCTAACGGTAACATTTGCACCAAGAGATTTTAGCCTATTGGCAAGAATTTTTCCAACCCTGCCATAACCTATAACCAAAATCTTGCTTTGCCAAAGGCAAAATGGAGTATTCTCAATGGCGATTTTTATAGCTCCCTCGGCAGTTGGAATAGCGTTTAAAAGGGCATAGCTATCAAGAGCGCCGTAATCTATGCATTTTTTATTTTGGAAATTATAGTTGCAGCATAAAACCAATTGTTCTGAGCTTATTTGATTTGCTATTTCTTCCAATGAAATTTTTTTATCGGTTAAGGGAGTGAAAACAGTTTTTGAATCCTTAGTAGTTGGAACAGGGAAGAGAATTACTTCGGAAGTTGAGATATTTGCAAAATCATCTTCATATAGCCCCAAGGTATCAACCGAGTATCCCTCCTTAATCAAGGCTTTTTTTACCATTTTTAAGCGGTTATCTCCGCCAATAATTGTTATCTTTTTCATAAAAAATCAGCACCTAACTGTATATA
>JAEIGA010011444.1_pt1 | contig 13472 bp, 19 predicted proteins | sample 9270691 | NCBI WGS metagenome assembly JAEIGA01 (sample SAMN17057246, study PRJNA624740) | gut metagenome | biome: biome; isolation source: fecal sample | host: Bos grunniens | place: China: Xizang | collected 2019
AGCAGACCTTCAAGATGTTCCATGCTGTTGTCCTCCTTATGCAATACGGTCAATCACAAGGTTGCTGTTTTGCACCGTGATAATCGGGGTTGGCGTGACCGTCGGGTCTTCGGTAGCGCTGACATAATCAACGGACAGATTGAAGCAGCATCCACGGGGTACTTTCACAATCGCGGTCGAAGTCAGATTGCCGAATTCCTCCACCTCGGCAGGGGTAAAGATGGCGCGAGAGGTCACTCTCGGTTCACCGGACACCGTTAAGGCCACTGCAATAGGTGTCACCTCGCCGGATTCCGGGATTGCCACGTTCCCATTGTAGGTCACGCGGTAGGTTGCAAAACACTGGTTTGTGATTCCACGCAGAGTAAAAATCCCGGTTTCGTCTTCGTGGTAGATATACCCCTTCCGACACGGGATAGATGCGGTAAAGATAATCGGCGCGTTAAGCGCCACGCTCTGCGGAGCGTTCGCAAGATACTCAGCTGCCACATCGCACCGCCTTTACGCACCGCACCCACAACCGCAGCCGGGGGTATTAAATCCCGGATTGCAGTTGAACAGGGGCGTGTTTCCAGCGACAGGAACCGCGTTGACAGGGCAGTTCTTGAGTCGGTTGTAGAAAACCTCGTTCTGCTGATTGATCTCACTCGCAATGAAGTTCTGGCTTTTCAGCGCGGAGTTTTCGGCGCGGAGAGAATCGGCCTCGCGCTTGTAACCGTCCAGTTCAAGCTGGCACAGCTTGTCGAGAATGGCCTGCGTGTTGGCAGTGGCGGAAGAACGGGTCGCACACGCTTCGGTCGCAAGGGTGTACTTCAAATCCTGCGTTGCCGCCCGGTTGTCACAGCAGCACTGTGCAAGCTGACTGGCAAGGGAGTTGAAACCCTGCGACATTGCCGTCTGCGCGGCGAAGGCCTGCTGCATATTGGCGATCTGGCGCGTATTAGCGCCCTGCTCAACGCCAGCAAAGCCGTTCGACAGAGCCATCTGAATGTCGCCACAGCAGTTACACAGCTGCGTGGAAAGACCCTGCACACCGTTGTCGATGCTGTTCAGCTGGCCGGAAAGCGCGGAGTTCTGGAAACCCTGCGTGGTGATCTCGGCCTGATTCATCCACGGATAAAGCATCGCGCCATCAGCGGCAAAACCGCCGACACCACCGCCGAAACCGCCGCCCATGCCCCAGCCGCCGTTGCCAGCGAGGAGCAGAAGCAGAATGATCCAAGCCCAATCTCCGCCCATGCCAAAACCGCCGTTGTTGCCGTAGCCGCCGCCGTACATCGGGGAGACAGGCATCACCATGCCGTTGGATTCGTTGGAAATTGACATATTCAATTGTCCTTTCATAAATGTATTTATTCAACCGTCGTCTATGGCCACTCGACAGCGGAATGAATACAAATGAAAGTTTGTGCGCTATCTGCCGAACCTCTGCGCTAACTGGTACGCGCTGTTCAGCTGCTCTTGCGACACTTGACCCGTTTTCAAAAGGTGGTTGATGATCGCGTTCGGGTCGTTCATCATGCCCTGCGGCACGTTCAAGCGGCGTTGCAAAAGCATCTGCGCAGGGTTTGACTTGAATTGCTGGAGCATCTGCACGATGTTTCCGATGTTATTCATCATCGGTCACCTCGGCGGCTTTCTTCGCAGTTTTCTTTTTCCCTGCGATGCCGTACATATCGCCCTTGATGGACTCGACATCCGCTTTCAGCGCGTCCAGCATGGCGGTGCAGTCCTTCACCACGCCGACCACATTGCCGAGGTCTTCCTTGGTGGCGTAGTCGCGCTTCGGTTCACCGTCCGGTTCGACGGTTTCGCGCTTTACGAGGTCGTAGACGGTGATGTTCGGTTTCCCGGTTGCGTCCGCAGACTTGAGATAGATGGTCTTGCCGGATTTCTCCCAAAGCGCAACGGCATTATTCGGCGCGATGGGGTACATAGCCGCTTCAGACTCGCCGCTGATCCAGATGATGCCGTTCTGATTTGCGACGGGGTTCTGCTGCTGATTCTGCATCTGCGGCGGCATCTGCGGCGGCTGATAGCTTGCAGGGAAATACTGCTGATACTGGTTTTGCGGTTGATAGAACGGGTACGCCATCAAAAATCATCCTTTCTGTACCACACAAGTTGTATAAATTCGTTACTTGAATCCCATGCGTCATACAAATTTTGACCGATTGCGGTTGCAACGTGTCCTGTTTGCCCTGTTGTGAACATGACCTTTATTCCGCGTGGATAATCTCGGACATATTCGGCTATTGTGCATATACCCGAGACAGGCGACACACGAAAGCCGTTCATTCTCAAAACCGCCCCTATCACGCTGTTGCTCGACGGCATATCGCACATTTTATACGCCGCGTCAGAAAGAATGTCGAACGCTTCTTCCCATGTAATGTCAAGCGCAACCGCTACCGCTCTTACGGAACAATCTCCAACCGACCTTCCACACGGATTCGGGTTAGTCTTTATCCACATTTTCTTCCGTTGCGACTTTCAGAAGGTCAAAGTCTTCCGCGTCAAAATCGTCATCAAAGGTGGCGAAAATATCGGGGTATGCGTCGCGGTAAATCGCGTCCATATAATCACTTCCTTTGATTTAAGTATAAAAAAAGAGAGGGGCAACCGCCATATCGCGGTTGCCCCTCTTTCGAGTCTTTTTCGTATCATTCAAGCGTCATTTTTGACAGCTTAATCATTATCGGGTTTCCGTAGTTGCGGATAACCCTGTTTATCTGTGATTTGGACATATCGAACATTTCTTCCAAACACTCGACCGTCCGCCCGTTCAGATACCGTTCGCGCAAAATCTCGCGGTTTCGCTCGGCGTGTCGGCATAGAACGACATCTTGCTCAATGAGCCATTCGATTGCTTCGCGCTTCGTCACTTTTTCACCTTCACGCGGCCTGTGCCGTGGCACATATTACATTTGCGGTATCCGCTCTTTCCGCCCGTTTTACGGGTTCGTTTGGTGTGTGTCACTCTCGCTCTCGCCATACACGTTTACCTCACCATCACCGTTTGCGATTGCGTTGCCGCCGTCGTCTGTGGTCGCTTCGTATGTCCAAGATTCATCGACAAACTGCGTTTCGCGCCAGATCCACAGCCCGTTGCTGGCGACCAGCAAGAGGATGGTAAGAATCAGCGCGATCCACAAACGCTTCACGGTGCGCTCCGCAAGCGCGGAAACGATGTCAATCATATACTGGTCTTTTTCTTTCTCGACCATCTGTTGCTCCTTTACGCTTTTGCTTCAAGGTCGGCAATCCGGTTGTTTGCAACCTTGATTTTCTCGTCTTGTACTTTCAGTTCCTGTTCGATTTTGTATGTGCGCTCGATAACGGAGTTATGCCTTTCGACGGTCTTCCGCAGCTCGTTCAGTTCGGTGCGAATGACAGCAAGGTCGCCCTTGATGTGTTCGTCCGCAAGTTTCGACTGCTCATTTAATTTGGAATACAATTCTTTGGTCGAGGTGGCGGAAATGACGATTTGCGAGACAACCGCGCACAGACCCGTAATCAGCGCAACGATTATCGCTTCACTCATAGCCGCCACCCCCTGCGCTCTTTAGGTCATCGGAAACGCTGTCCGAAAGCTGTTTATAAATCTGATGCGCACCCGTCGCCGCAAGGCCGCTGACAACTCCAATCGCCGCCGCTGTGATGGGGTCGGTTGCCGGAAATCCGTCAATTACGGTTCTGCCAACAACGCCGAGGATCAGACCGACACAGCCGCAGACGGTCGGAATCCACTTGTCATTGAGTCGGTCGGCTTTCTTCCAAGTCAGACCGACGAGGAACGCAAGCACCACGATGGCCGCAACAGGCACAAAGCCAATTTCGGAGAAGTCCATTGTCAACCCTCCTTCAGCAAGTCGAGTTTCCGCAGAATCCGCAGAACGATGACAAGCACCTTCGCTTCGGTTCTGGTGAGGTTGACATCGTGGTCGTTGACTTCGGCAAGTGTGCCGCCGTCGATAACGCCGAGGTCGAGCAGCTTCTGGATGTCTCCCTCCCAATAGTCCGGGATGTCCTTAATGTCGCCGTAAACGGTCTGATTCACTGTTTCGGTGATGAGTTTGGTCAGTTCTGCTTTGGTCAAGTCAATTTCCTCCTCGCTGATTCTCCGCTTGAAATCTGCCCACTGTTCGGGATGCTTGCACCACGGGGCAGGGCAGTTTTTCCAACATACATCGTAATGCCGAATCACATGGTTCGCGTCGATGTTGTACTCTTGCATCAGCCACCGAACAAGCGCAACCGCTCTCGTCACCGTTTCGGGTTCGATGTACCACTCCCCGGCAGCGGTCTTTTTACAACACATCTCGATGCCGATGGAGCGACGGTTTGTCGAGTCGATGCCGTCCTTGTGCCAATACGGGGCTTTGCCGTTTGAATAGTCCACACCGCAATGCCCTGCCGACATGGTAAGCGGCACACTGGAAACAATTTCGTATTCATCCACAAAGAAGTGCGCACTCGCGCCAATGTACGCCGTGTTTCCATAATAGTCGCCATTGTTTCGCGCCGTGCTGACACCGCCGACATAGTGCATGACGATGTAGTTAAACGGCAAACCATGCCGTGACCACTGGTTCGTTGGATGCGCTGGCATGGTGATCATCGGGGGTTTCGGTGCTTTGCTCATTCAACCACCGCCCATCCTGCCGGATACGTTTCGGGCGAATACACGTTGTTGTCAATCAGGCTCTCATATACAGGATCGTCTGCGGTCGGATAATGCACCTTATCTCCCGTCTGATAAGCGTCCTGCGCCCCGGTCGGCTGCCGCCAGACGGGAATCTCGCCCGGCAGAGCAACCTCCGTCCACAGAGCCGGAGTCGCGTCGGGAGTCCATTCGGCTTGACTGGTATGGCTCTGTACACAGCGGTACAGCTTGCCTTCATACCGGATGCGCTCATCTGCGGCATACTCCGTGTCAGCTTGCCACACCGGGAACAGCTCGACCGCCTCCAAAGCGTCCTCGTCCGGGAGCGAGACGGCGGCGCGTTCAATCAGCGGACGGAGATGTCTTGCTTTGTCTTGCGGTTTCATTCGTCGCCACCTCCCATCAGGATGTCATATGCTTCGGCTTTATCAAGCGTATCGTCATACGGGATTTCCTCGACCGTCCAACTCTGCACAATCTGTCCGTTCTGCTCCGTCCAGTGCGGCACGGCGTAGTGCTGTGCGTCCGTTTCGGGCGGTTTGGTTTCCGCGACAGGAAGATACCCTTCGGAAAGAAGCTGTGCGGCCGTGGGGTTGTAGACCCATGCGTTGCCGATTCTCATACGGCGCGGAGCGTAGGACGGGTAGTTGTTGATTAGCTTGGCGTAACGCATTACTTCACCCCCTTAAAATAGTTGATTGCCATTAAGAAACATAGTCACATCGAAATCTCTTGTTACAGTCGTATCTTGCCCAGCCATTTCATGTTGACTAAAGCGTAACTCTTCCGCTGTAAAATCGTTCGTTGCTGTTACAGAATAGATTGTGTTTTCCAATTTTTTGCGCTGATTATACCAAATATTTAGCGTTTGATTTTGGCCGTTGACTAAAATCAAACTGTTCCACGACCAGTTTTCTAAATACGGTTTTGCTGAAAAAGAGATTCCGATTACATCCCCGTTATGGATTTGAATCGGGCTAACAAATGGGACACTAACGCTCACATAACTGGATGGCGTCGAAAGTGCTATGTGGTTTCCGTTTGAAGCTACAGCCGTATTGTCACCGCCGTAATAAGAGCCGTCAATAAATCCGTTAACCATTCTCGTCGGGGTTTTGAGCATCAACCGTCTTCTCACGATGAACTCACCGCCCATCCCTGAGCCGTCATAGCACCTTCGAGGATGGAAATCTCATAGTGCATATTGGCTTCGACCGTGAATCCGTCAGGTTGCAGGATCGTCGCAGGAAGTGTCAGCACCGTTGCCGTCGAGCCGGAGTCAAAACAGAAATGGTACTCGTTTGCAATGTTCGCATTACTCGGCGTATTCAGTGTGATGGTCAGACTTGCCATCTCCGGGAACACATAGAGTTTATTCGGGTCAAGCGCGGAAGTCGTGTCTGCGCTCGTTTTGGTGATGCGCGGAATCGGCATAGTCATTCCTCCTACTGCTTCGGTAATTTGCGCGAGGGTCAAGCTGCCAGAGCCGCCCGTAACGCTTCGCACCGCGTCCGCAAGCGCGGTCATTTGTGTATCAGTGATAACGTATTCAGCCATTAGAAGCTCACCCCCGTTACTGCCGGAATCGCCACAACCACACTCGAATACGCGTGACCCGTGGTCGGCGTGTACGTTCCGTTCGCAGTTGCATTGAGCGTGTCAAGCGTCGGAACAGGAACAGCCGCAACTACCTTGTTGTACGCCGTTCCGCTCGGCGCATTGGTCGTGCCGTTCTGCGACACATTCAGCGTTTCAAACGTGATGCTCTCTGGGTCGCCGCCGCCGCCGCCGTTCTCGGCAATGTAGTCAAGGTACTGCTCGATGCGCGTGTATGGCACATCGGGAACGGTTACGTCCTCCCCGGCAATCTTCGCCAGATACTGTTCAACCCTTGTCAACGGTTCATCGGGAATCGTGCCGGAGCCAGTTGCGGTGCGGTTGAGGTACTCTTCCGCTCTGGTCAGAGGAGTTTCAGGTAATGCCATAATTATCACTCCTTAGTCATAATATCCTTCAATCTTAAACACATACTGGTAGGTATCCGTGTTTGATGTTGCCGCCGTGCCATACAGCGAAGTCGCTCTCAGAACAGCAAACTTGGTCTTGTCACCGCTCACAGCGCAAGTCAGCATACCAAGTCGGTTCGGGTCGTTCGGGTTTTGCACCACAGCCGATCCGATAAATACGTTCTGAGATACGGTTTCTTTTGCCCTGTCATCAAGCAACATCTCAATGATTACCGCAGGAACGATAGAGGAATCAGCCGCAGTCGCGCCCGTTTTTCGTCCGGCTTTGGCATAGACCTTAATCCTCTTGAACGGCGAGAGATTCAATCCTGTCAATTGCCATGCGAGACTAGACGAAATGTTTGTGTTCAGCGCGATTAGACCTTGCGTTACGTCGGCTACTTCCCAAACCGTGACAGGTCTGAGCGAATAAGTCTCAATCGCGGTCGTAGTGAGAATGTTATCTCCGTCTAGCGTGAACACCATATGCCGCTGAATGCCGTCATGCTCCACATCAGCAATAAATTTAATATCATCGTTTGAAAGCGTTTCAACGGCTTCTGCTGTAAACAGGGAATTTCCCCAAGTGACTAGCAGATAGTCGGTATAGCTTTCATTCGACATTCTTGCTGATATCGTAGTCCAACTCAGGCTGCTGTCTTTAGTGTTAACCGTTCCGTTTGCATTCAGCGTGACAGAGTAATAGTTAACAGGCGAATCCCACACCAAAGCACCGTTCCGAACGACAAGCGATTTGTCATTGTCAGAATTTGAATAATACGGAACAAGAACAATGTCTTTTGCAATTCTCGTGATAGTGACCGCGCCGTTGTTGCACTCAACACGAAACCACTCTGTCTCGATTACCTTGCTTTCCGGTTCTTCGCACGAAAAATAGAAAATGTAATAGGAATTCGGATCACTAGAAAAAGAGCTTTTCAAGCTGAAGTGCATATTTGCGTATTCAACCGCGAGATCGTTCTTGTTTTCTAGTATCTCTGCCGCCGTTACAGTTGTTGTATACGCCGAGCCATTGTAAGAAACAGGAATCACAAACAACCCGTTTGTATCATGCGTGTACTGCATTCGCGTGATCGTGACCGCATTGTTCTGCACGACAAACTTAAATTCGTCAATGTCTGCGTTGCTTGAATCCAATTCTTTCTTCTGGTAGTAGATCGTCGCGGTGTTGCCACCAGACGCAACAAAGCTAGTCACAAAATATCGGTTTCCTTGATAATACAGCATAGAATTGATGCCGTTGCTCATCAACCAAGAAGCGTCTTTGTTACACGACCAAGCATCGTTGCTGTAAGACATGGAAATCAACAGCGGAAACGCGCCGATATTCGTTCTCGCTTGCGCTTTCTGAGAGTCGGTCAAACTCTGTTCGGTATACAAAACTGCATCCGTCACGGTTTGACCGCCACCGCCGCCAATCGTAACGGGTGTCTTGTTCACACCAACAACGGTTGAAGATGCTCCCGCACTTCCCGCATCCATCCAAAGCAAATATTCAGTGCTTCCATCGATCATGTTCAGCGTCAGACCACTTGTGGAAATGGTTTTCAGCTTGTAGACATTGCCGCCATCTTCATACGCAAAAATGAAGCACTTGTCATCAGAGTACAGCTTGTAAAGTTCAGAGAACGTCATCGGGGATGATTCGTGCGTACCGTCTACGTTGATCTTGTACAATGCTCCTGCTGATACCTGACCGCTGTAAAGAGAATAGTAAAGCGGAACGGCATAACCCGGCATCCCGATATTTCGACGCGCCGTCCTCATCTGTGCCGCCGTCAGTGATTGCGTAGTATCATAGGCAACAGAGCCGCCGCCAGAAGCAAGAGAAACTTTTGCTTTCGTGCCGACATTGGAATCAAGCGGAACGGTAATCGTGTAACGGTATCCGTCTGCAACCCGGTAGAACACAACCGCACCAGACGTTGTGTAATCGTCGAGATCATACACGATAAAATGTCCTGATACGTCGTAATCGGTTACAACCAAAATGCAGCCGCCTTGCGAAACTGTGATCTGATCTTTGATCTCTTGACCCGTGACTTGAACGCTGTTTCCTTTGACAATACGAACCGTCGTGGAATTCGGATTTGTGCCAAAGAACACATTGAATTGATCGGACGCATTCGACACGCCGATATTAGCTCTTGCTTGTGTTTTCTGCCCTTCGGTCAACGTCTGCGCTTGGTCGTAACGAACGACACCTGTGGTAGAAGCAAGCGCGCCCACATCATCAGCATCCAGAACAACAGCGCCAGTCTGACCGTTCACGCTTGTTACAGACTGAGCCGGAATATCAGCGGAAGTAATGAACCCGGAATCGTTCGTCAGATCACTTGTTTTGGTCGGTACATCTGCCGAAGTGATGAATCCGCTGTCATTCGTCAAATCAGAAGTTTTCGTCGGAATCGCGGTATCATCCGGTAACGCTCCAACGTCCTCCGCATCAAGCACGACAACGCCTGTCTGCCCATTGACCGAAACAACGTCACCACTACCACCGCCAGAAACCACAACGTCACCAGTCATTCCGTTGACGCTAGTGACAGGAGCGGTATAGGTATTCGGCATTGCACCAACATCGGTTGCGTTCAGCACGACCGCGCCAGTCTTGCCGTTGACACTAGTTACAGCAGTAGAGCCACCACCGCCACCAGACGAACCGCCGCCGCCCGTGATCGTGCCGCCGCTGATTAGTCCGGCAATCGTGTCAACAATGTTGTTTCGGATAGAGCCGATTGTGAGTTCAGCGTACTGTTCGGCCAGCACATTGAACCGAGTCTCGACAACCTTGCTGATGCTCGAAACACCCAAGTCGGGGTAGACCACTCGCACCGTGTCACAGAGGTTAATTAACCGCTCTCCGATGCCGTTCGTGGTCGGCTCGTAGCTGACGCGAATGCTCATTTGAAGCTGTTTGCGTCCAGTGCTGTTGATGAACGCCGTACCTTTAGCCGTAACCTGAGCCGTAGTCGGTTGCTGATCCTGCTCAAGTTCAAACTGCTCCGTCACATCGAGCGGTACGCAACGGACATAGGCATATGCAGACGCGTTGTCAGCGGTACACATATCGCCCATCACAACCACATCAGCGTCGTTGACAGTGCCTTTCCAGAACGGCACAACCGCCGTCACCAATTCGCTTGCGTCGGTTTCGGCTTCGATGTCGGACATATTCACGCCATAGCGAATCTCAAGACCAGAGTCTACGCCGCGTTGATCGTGAAGAATGACCTCGCGCCCGTTCCATTCGTATTCGCCGCCGAAGGTGTCCAAGATAGACCCTTCCGCGCCGAGCAGAACGTCCATGAACGGGGTCGGCTCTGGAAAGCTGATTTGCGATTCAGTGAACGTCTTGTCCGAGGAAAACCAGAACGGGAATGTCTGCCCAAGGTCACGCGCAGCTTCGGCAAAATCGTAGGTGATGCCAGTGAAGCTCCGCGCCGTAAACGTGCCGCTCGTTGTGATCTTCTGAAGCTGTGCCGAGATGTGTGGTGCTTCGATGTGAACGATGCCGTCAATCGGTCTGTTGATTCGGCTAATGCGAAACGGTTGCGGAGTCGCACCCATGAACGGAGCGGCGTAGATGATCCGCTCTGGTGCAATATCGGCATAGTGCAGACCATCGATGGGATAGTCCATCTCCAGATAATAGCCGCCCTGTGTATTGCGCTGTTCGGTCACGACGCATGAGATTGCATCGGGCAGACCGCCGAGTCCGTTGTTGGTGAACGTGGTTTCGGTGGACGGGTAAAGTACAGGAATCATACAGAAACCTCCTTTACAGCGTCCACCATCGCGGTGTTAACTCAAAATTAAGGATTTCGCCGCTGTTTGGTCTGATCGTATTCGCTCCGGGGCTTAGACCGGGAAAGGTCGGATAAGCCGTGATGCTCGACGAAAACGAAACCATTGCGTTGGCATTACTACCGTCTGCGTAGTAAGCATCGTGAAGGTCGCAGTCAAGATAAATGGTATCGTAGTCGGAGAAATCCAGATTTACCGTGATGCCGTTAATCGTCACAGCAGACGCGCCGGGATTTGGACGAGGGTCACGCAATGCAAGTGCAGCCGTTCCGTTAAACGGCGCAGAGACACACACAGTCGCCGCCCACGTTGGAACTAAAACCACGACTCCGTCCCAGTCAATCGCGCCAGAACGCTGATACGGTGTGGCTCCTCCACCTCCGGTAGAATGCGTTTCGCCTTGTGAATCCAAGAAAACAAACCCATTCCCTGTGATTTTGGCGTACATCTTGCCGGAGCAATTTACAGGATAGCTCACCCTATACCCAGTCGAACCGTCCGTCACAGCAACAACAGTTCCGTTGTTATCAATGCGATATCCTCCGCGCATTGTCAACGTCTGATCGACAAATGCCGGAGCTGTTGAAGTGTCCGTGAACCGGAGCAACGGACGCGCTTCAAACTGCGTCGGATTGTTGATCGTGGACACCGCGCCGCCTGTGAACGTGAGCGGAGTTTCGCCGCTCTTGAGGTAGCGTTGCGGCTGAACATCAAAGGTGAGCGTCGCCTTGCCGTATTCCATCAGCACCGTGTCAACATTGAATTCGCCGGAGTACCGAGCCATGCGAAAATGATCCGGTTCAAAACCGTCTTCAAGGCGATGAAATCCCGGAGTACCCAGCAACCACACGGCAATGTCTCGCGCAGTTTCATACGGGTCGCGGTTCTGCGCGGCTTGGCTGAATGAAATCTGATATTCTTGCTGATATGTGTCAAACGAACCGTCCTCGCGCACAATCACGCCGTTGCGACCCGGAATGGTAATCAGGTCGCCCCGGCGCGATGCGTGGACGGACGGCGGCAGCTTCTCAACGATCAGACCGAAATCCTCCGAGGAAGTGCCGTTAAATGTGATTGTTCCTGTCAAGCGAATGTCGCCACCTTCCTGTTGAGGATGAGCTGCAATTCACGCGCGATCTGGTCGGCGTTACGTCCGGCTCCATTGACGTTGATGGTCACGCCGCCGTAATTGATGGTTTGACCGCCGTTAGGTCTGCCAGTGCTGTTCATGCTGAACGAGGTCTGGAAGTTGCCCAGATCCGGCATAGCTTCGATCATGTCGCGTTCAACGCTGCCCATCGCATCGACGAAACCTTCACCGATACCGAGAGCCAGATATTGACCAACCTCATCACGCATAACCGTAGACGGGGAATGAATACCAAACAGGCTCTTGATGAACGAGGTCACGTTTCCAACCCAACCTTGGATTTTGCCTTTGATCCATCCAAGACCGCTTGAAATGCCCTGCCAGATACCTTGAACAAGGCTCAATCCGGCAGAAACAACAGAGCCGATTGCGTTCTTTACGCCAGACGCAAACGCGGAAACCGCTTCGCGGCCTTTGGCGATAATGCCGCTGATTTTGCTTGCAATGCCCTCGATGAAGTTCATTGCGACCGTCGCGCCGCCTGTGAGCAGCTTGTCCGCGCCGCGCACGATTGCGTCACTGAGCATTTTGCCGAGCGTTGAAATAATCTGACCGATAACGGGTACAATGTTTTTTGCGACCGCCGTGATGGAAGCGACTAGGTTCTGCGTCAGTTCCTCCACGTTTGCATTCTCATCTGCAAGACCAGTGACAAAGTTCGACCACGCCGATTTAGTCATGGCAAGAGAGCCAGAAATCGTGCCGAGAGATTCTGCCGCCGTGTTGCCGAGCAGACCCATCGAGTCAACGCCTTTTTCAAGCATTTCCGTCACGGCTTGCTGATACTCTGCAATCGGTACTTCGGTCAAACTCTTGTAAGCATCCGACAAAAACCCTGCCGCCTGTGCCTGTTCAAGAAAGTCCTTTGAAGTCGCCGGGAGGATTCCGCTAAACTGGTCTGCAATGGATTGATACGACGATGTCGACCTCGTGATCAGAGCAAACTTGTCGTTCAGTTCTTCAAGGTTGCGTCCTGTGCCGCTTGCAAAGTCCGCAATCGCTTTCATGCCTTTTCTTGCGGCATCATAGCCCTTTTGGTCACCCATTGTCTGAGCAAATGCCGCGCCCGTTTGGTTGATAGACGCAAGATACTCATTCGCGGACATATTGAGGTCTTTGAATGCTTCGTTTGCGTCTTTGAGAATCTGCGCTTGGTTCGCTTCGTCAAAAATCTTTTCAACGCCGCCGACGAGCTGCTCATACTCTGCGTATGATTCGACGGACTTCTTGATGACCGCGCCAAGTGCCGCCGCCGCTGCAATCGCGCCAGCTTTCGCATACTTTCCGAAAGTCGCGGCAAATTTGCTCCCTGCGCTTTTTGCGGCATCGTCCGCTTCGCCGCCCATCGCTTCGGTCAGTTTGCCTTTGATGCCCTCCGCGCTTGGGATGATCTGGACATACGCTTTTGCGATGTCCGTTCCGTTAGGCATATGTTATTCACCTTCTTTCGGTGAGATAAGCAACCGCATCCGAGCGAGTTCAAATTCGTTCGGGTCTGCAAATCGCCCTGTGTCTTTGTCTTCAACCACACGGAGTTTCTCGCTTATCAGCGGCGGACGGTTGCGGTTCTTCGCGCCGTCCTCGCTGTTCAGCCAGCAGAGCAAGGAGAGATTGTCCACGACTTGAGCCAAAAGGAACGTGTCGAACGGAACGGTGATCCCTGCCATGCGCTGTTTGGCGCGCGAGTTGTAAGATAAACCAAGACCGAGCGTTGCCACGGTTTGAAGCGGCAGCGCTCGGTAATCGTAAACCCCGTAGGTTTCAGCAAGGTCGCATATAAGCGCGTCCTCATCTGCCGCGACCGTGGCAGCGAGGACAATCA
>JAEIGA010011445.1_pt1 | contig 13471 bp, 13 predicted proteins | sample 9270691 | NCBI WGS metagenome assembly JAEIGA01 (sample SAMN17057246, study PRJNA624740) | gut metagenome | biome: biome; isolation source: fecal sample | host: Bos grunniens | place: China: Xizang | collected 2019
GTATCGGCAGAGTATGATTTTTGTCCAAAGCGAGTGTAATCTGAACTAACGATTAACTCTTCACTTTGAGTGCTTCCTTTTCCGAACAATCCTTTTGGCGATACTATTAAATTACCTGTATGATATGCTTGTGAGTTATACATATCGAATGGTTCTTTCTTTTGCTCTACCAACATATAGTCTGACTTTGGATACCAATGTTCGGAAGTTGTGGTTGCTTTTGCATCTGCGAATGCTACACTTGCCCCTACTGCTCCTTTGGAGAAGGTTGTGAATTTATCGGTTTGGCAGAACATAGAATCTGGGTGGAAAACAAATTTCTTAGAATGAGTACGAGAGGCAAGATAGTCTAAATATCCTGTTGCTAAAAGTCCATTACAACTCAAATCTATTGATTTATAAATCTGTCCTTTACCACCATAGACAGGCATTCCCGCAGAAGGAGTTTCTATTTTAAAACCAAGGGAGTAATCTTTCATAACTCGCAAAGGTTCTTCTATGTCTTCAAATATCCCTGCTGACTTAAATACTCCTGTGAAGAAGATGCTATCTGTTTTTAATTTATATAGATTTTTTACTTCAAAAGGTTCTACCTTATAATAGAAGTGTTCTCGGTTGTAAACTCCATTTTGAATATTTTTATAGTCATAATATACATAACTATCAGTCAAAGAAGAAAGTGCTGGATAACCAGGGATTTTCTTCACACTACTTTTGTTGTTTGGAGCATCTATCACGAGTTTACATTGTAGATTTTGAAGTGGGGTTTGTACCATTACATATTTTGAAGTATCTTCAAACAGTTGTACAAAGAAGTTTAAACTATCTACTTTTGGCAAATCTAATGAGAAGTTGTCGTAAGAGAATTTACAATCCATTCCGCTCAAAGTGAAAAGTCCTGCCATGATATCTCCATCGAATTCAAAACTTCTATTTTTTTGCATTCTGATAGCGCCATTCTTTGGACGAATAACTACATTGTGAGTATCACTAAGAATAAATGTCTTAATACCATTCATTTGCAAATCCATATCTGTCGTATTCAAGACAATATTAGGTTGTCCCTTTACAGAAGAAACAAATCGCAAGGCATCATAGTCCATTTTCTTTGTTTTCGCTAAAATGTAATCATATAATTTTTGTTTTACTATGGCAGTTTCTCTATAACTTTCATAAATAATAAATCCATTTAATGCCAAATTCATTAGCATCATCTTTGCTTGAACCTTGTCTAACTTAATAAACTTGGAAAATTCAGTAACTGTAAACTCTTTCTTCTTTGATGCGTCGGTAAATTGCTTAACTACATAAAGAGGATTAACGCTTTCTATTCCTTGTAGTTTGCGCCATTTTTCATCAGAGAAATAGTTATTACTTTCTATTACGGCAAAGGTTTCACGCTTAGGTCCTCGTATCGCTCCAAACTCTATATTTAAGTCATCTAAGTTGGCATATACCGCCTCGGTGTAAATATCTACGCAGTGATAACTATCAACCCAAGGACTTGCTGAAATACCTTCTTTGTAATCGCTAAAAAATAATTGACGATTAGACTTATTGAAATTCATCTTCGTGCTTGGATGATAGATGGAGTCGCTATTTGTGTAGATTGTTATTTGACAATCCTTTGTTATTATACCATCTCTACTAAATGGGTGTTCTATTGCAGATGCTCTGACGTATATTTTTCCATTCTTATAGAAACGTAATTCGGCAGGAGTTACCACATCACCCGTTCCAAGTATTGTTCCGCCTTGTTGAGTAAATCCTCCTACATAATCAACATCAGGATAAATATTCTTAATTATCTCTGCTTTTTTGTAAGATGTAAATAAAGGGAAGGTTTTGTTGGTTTTCTTATCACGGCATTCGTCTTGAAAACTTCCTTCTAATTTGTAAGAAAAATATTCCTTATTGGTAAATTGTACGCTGTCGGCATATAGGACTGCTCTGTTAAGTGTTGCAGAATATTTGCCTAATTCTACATAAACTTCGTCTTGTGGTAATCCTAATTTACTCCAATTCACCGTTCCGCCTTCGCCTTCAAAGTTATTGTCTTTAAAATATAGTCGTCCTTTTGTTGCGTAAATGGTGTTAGAGTCTTGCAATGAACGATAAGTTAAATCTATTTCGCTTGTAAAGTCGGCATATAGACCCTTTTCCTTATCATCTCTAAAATCATATCCACCTGCTTCTCCCATATACCAAGCGACGTTTTTAGATTTGTAAAGATATCCCTCTGTAACTAAATCGTAAGTGCTTTCAACGATTTGATTGTATATTTTAACATTATGCTCTGCAAGGCATTTGTGCATAGATTTCAACCATTGTGTGTAATTCTCAGGACTGATATTCGATGATTGAAAGGCAATTTGTGTCTTAATAAACTTCATAAATCCATTTCTAATTCTAATATTCTTTTTGTACATGGATTGTGATAAGTTTACTATATCTTTTCTTTGTTGTATTGAATAGTTTGTCCAATATTCTTCAAACTCTTCTAACAATTTTTCGCATTCTTTCTTATCATCGCCTTTTAGATTAACGTCTAGTTCTGCCAATTCTTTAAGTTCTGATATAAAGGTTTCGGGTTTTCCTGAAAAACCTTTGCTTTTTTGAGCATCTAACTCAAAAGGAATAAATATTGTAAATACAACTAATAAAGATATAAGACTTAATATTTTTCTCATTTTATTATTTTTTTATCATTCTCATTGCTGCCCAATTATCTTTTGTCTCTACCTCAGTCAATTCAAATCCATATTGTGAGCATTCTGCTTCTAAGAGTTTAACGTCTTCACTATAAAAACCGCTTAGGAATAATACTCCATTCTTTGCAATGGATTTGGAGTAGGTTTCCATATCTGCAATGAGGATATTACGATTTATATTTGCAAAAAAGATGTCGAATTTCTCGTTTTCATTCAATAGACTTGCATCGCCTAAAAGCACTTCTACCTCTACTCCATTTCTTTCTGCATTTTCTTTTGCATTCTCTGCTGCCCAAATGTCTATATCAATTCCTTTGGCATATTCTGCGCCCATTTTCATAGCAAGAATTGCAAAAACTCCTGTTCCGCAACCCATATCCATAATGCGTTTGCCTGAAATCTCTTCTTTGGAAATGAAGTTTATGATTAGGGATGTGGTTTGATGATGAGCAGTTCCGAAACTCATCTTTGGTTCTATAATTATGTCGTATTGAACGCCTTCTTGTGCGGGATTGAATGGTGGTCTAACTACACAAAAATCATTGAAACGAACCGATGGATAATCCTTTTCCCATTCTGCGTTCCAATCTCTTTGCTTTATTTTTTCCTCTTCGTACTTTATTGAAATATTCCTAAGGAAGGATAAATTATCTTCGGCAATCATTTTCACTTTCTCTAAGGAATAATTTTCCTCAGGACAATATGCTTCAAATCCTTCCTCGGTATCGACAAAACTGTCAAACCCTATGCTGATTAAAGCGTCTTTTAATATATCTGCAACCCAAAAAGTAGATTCATTCCACTCATTATTGAGAGAAATACTAATATTTAATTTAATGTAATACATTAGAAACTTTTTGCTATTTCGATAAAATCTTCACTCTTTAAAGCGGCACCTCCTATCAATCCGCCATCAACGTCAGTTTGTGCGAATAAATCTCTTGCATTCTTTGCGTTACAACTTCCTCCGTAAAGGATAGAAATTTCTTGTGCTACATCATCTGTGTATTTTTCTGCTAATAGATTTCTTATGAAAGCGTGAACTTCTTGTGCTTGTTCTTTGGTAGCGGTTTTTCCTGTGCCTATTGCCCATACAGGTTCATATGCTATGATTACTCTTTGAATATCTTCTGTATTTAAATGGAATAATCCTTCTTCTACTTGATTGCGAATTACGTCAAAGTGTTTTTCTGCTTCTCTGTCTTCTAACAATTCTCCTACACAAACTATTGGTGTAATGTTCTCTGCAAGAAGTCTGTTTACCTTTTCTGCTACGTCTTGATTTGTTTCGTAGAAATATTTTCTTCTTTCGCTATGTCCTACTATGCAATAGTCTATATTCATTGAAGAGAGCATTCTTGCTGACACTTCTCCTGTATATGCTCCGTCTTCAAACTTTGATACGTTTTGAGCGCCTACAAAGAATTCTACATCTTCTGCTGCATCTCCAATAAGTTCTAAATAAGGGAATGGAGGACATACTATCACATCTACATCCGTAGTATCGAATTCTCTTAACGCTTCTGCTATATCAGTTATCAATTCATCTGCATCGTTGAACGATTTATTGCTTTTCCAGTTACCTGCTACTATATTTCTTCTCATAGTTTTTTGTATTTATGTTCTTAAAATATATTATAATTAACGTGCAAACATACAAAAAAATATGGAGTTAATAAAATAATCCTAAGACTTTTCGCAATCCATCTATCAATCTAAAACCAAAAATCCTATATGCTAACTCTGCAATTTTAATCCTAAAAGACAAATCCCTATCTTGTAAAGGAGAGTTTTTCCATGGCGAAATTGCCTTATACTTCAAATAAAAATCCTTATAGGGATGCGTGCACTTTATACACCAAGGGCGATTGTAAAACCCTGCTATATAATGCACTGCCACAGGATTATAACAAGACTCCTTTAAATCCTCTTTATCATAATGCAGTTGTTCAGAAAGATAATTCAAATCCTTCAAACCAAAATAAAGATTACCTGAAATTAAATTATATCTCAAACTCAAATACTTCACCTTATCCTTACAGACTTTATTCAAAACCCCTTCCGAAAGCACAGGTGGATTACCCTTAAATTGATTTATCACCTCCATTGACTGTGAAATCAAATTATTCTTCTTGCAAAAATCAACGTTCACCAGTGCCATACCATCATTAAAGAAAGGAAACTTCTTATCTATTCCCAATGCCTTTTTGCCCTTTGCGTAAGTAGTCTCCACAACACCCATATAAACACCTTTTAAATCCGTTTCCCATAAGTCTTTCAAACTACCTACCACCACTATATCGCTATCCAAATAAAGGACTTTATCCAACTTTGCTATTCTTGAAAAAAAGATTTTAGCATATATAGTTTCGAGATGTCTTCCACAACTACCCTTTGGTAAATCCCATGCAATATTCTCAAACTCCACCACTCTCAATTCACTATTGTAAGAAAGGCAAATATCATCCAATATCTTTATATTCTCCTTACTTATACCCTTAGAAATAAGATAGATAACTATATCCTCACCCTTATTATTCTCAAAAACCGAAATAAGACTAATACCTGTTTGTTCTATATATGCGTCATCGCAAGCGTATGCTATTTTCATAATGCCTTTTTAATATAAAATGAACTCAAAAAATAATAAATCAAAAATAACGTAAAATTAGCAATCAATAAAGAATAAGCAACTCCCAAATAACCGAAGTTCGAAGCGGTCAAAGAGAACAACAAATACCCCAACCCATTAACCACTATGGAAGTTAATATAGTAATATAATTCTTTTCAAAATATGTAAAATAATTGAAATAAAACAAGTTAAGAGAAGCGAAAATCTGTGCTAACAAAAGAGGAGGTAGAATTTCCATAATTAGGATATAATTCTCAGGAAATATATTTAACCTCAATAAAACCCATGCTCCAACATATATAAACACTGCAAGTAAAAGCAGTAAAAGGAAAATTCTCATACCATTTTTATTTGTTTTCTTTTTCAAAAGACTTAGATTTTTCTCTTGTAGAAACGAAGGTAACCAAATGAAATTAAACGACTGATAAACAATCACAGGAATAGTTGCAAGAAGAGATGCTAAATTATAAACTCCCACTATTGCCGCACCACAATAAAGCATCACAAAATGCTTATCACCAAAATTAGTTATTGCGTTCATCAAAGCGACCAAAGACAAAGGAAGACCTATCTTTAACCCCTTGCGAAGATAATAGAGAGAGAATTTTAGAGTAAAGTTTTTACAAAGGAAGATAGCGAATATTCCACATAATGCCAATTCAACTAAATAAGTCGTGCTTAACCTCAAAAGAGCAGCATCAGCACTTGGAGCAGTATGGAGCATAACTAACGCCAATCCATTAGCAAGGAAAAACCTAATAAGATTAAACGCTTGAATATTCTTAATCTTCTCTGCCGCAACGAAATAATAAGTCAATAGATTAGAAAGCACCATAGAACACATAGCAACCAATAGATAGACCCTATAAGTTGCGTAATTGAAATTCGCCACCTCTTCATTTCTATTCACCAATCCAAAAAAGACTTCATCCACCCCTGTAAGAGAAATCAATGAAAACAACACTATAAGAGTAGAAATAAGAGTAAGAGAAAGAGTAAAAAGCATACTACCCTGTGCTTTCTTATCGTTTTTCGTATCAGCGTAGAGTTTAGGCACAGAGGCATGAAAACCAAGGGTAAAAACCAAACTCATTGCCATTGCAAAACTATAAATGTATCCATAAATCCCAAACTCATCCCTTGTCATCAACTGCAAGAAGACAGGAATCAGAAGGAAGTTAGCGCCCCTTACCAATACATCAGTAGAAAAAAGCGAAAGAAAACGTTTAAAAGATTGACTAAACTGCATATTTCGCTATTTTATATATATCCCATTTATGGTTTTTTCACCTAATTTATTATTTATTTTGTCGCAAATAGAAGTTCTCAACATCATAAGTTCACTCTTCAATGCAGGAGAATTAACATGAACATAAAGCACCTTATTCTCAACGTAAATTTTCTTTGTAAGTTTCTTTATAAACTCTCCCGTAACCTCTTCCCACGCCTTAATAATCTCCTCTTGATTAAAATCAGAAGCAACACCCATGGCCTCAAAAAACCTTTCCATTAAATTAAGAATAGGTTGCTCACTCGCTTCACTTAAACCTCTTGGTTTAACATAATCTTCCTCAAATGCGAAATCCTTTGTACTTTTCATAATTTAAAGATTTTAGTTCTCTCTTTTAACCCTTCTCCTATCATTTTCTCAACCCTTTCAAGATGAGTATCAGTAATGAAAACCTGTCCAAATCCTCTTTCTTCCAAAAGGTTTAATATTCTACTAACCCTTTCAAAATCAAACTTATCAAATATATCATCTAAAAGTAAAATAGGTTTCACACCCATAGTCTTTGAAAGATAATCAAACTGTGCTAACTTCAATGCCAAAAGAAAAGTCTTTTGCTGACCTTGCGAGGCATGACGAACAGGCATTCCCTTTAAATAAAACGCTAAATCATCCTTATGAACCCCTTGTTTTGTATATCCTAAAACCTTATCTTTCTCTCTATTATCCCTTAATACATTTAACAAATCTCCCTCATAAGTTATATACTCTATTGCTATATTCTCTTTATTCTCTGAAATGAAAGAATAAAAATCATTTAAAGGTTGCTGAATTTCTTCAAAAAATCGCTTTCTTTTCTCTTGAATTTCATTACCCAAACTTGCTATTTGTTCTTCCCAAATCTGCATTCCTATCTCATCAAGAGTGTGAAAAATCTGATAATTCTTTAACAATTTATTTCTTTGTTCTATTGCCTTGTTGTATCGAATAAGATTTTGAAGATATACCTTATCTTGTTGAGAAATAACAATATCAATAAACCTTCTTCTCACCTCTCCACTACCTGTTATAAGAGTATGAGATGTAGGAGCAATCATAACAGCGGGAATTTTACCAATATGCTCCGAATGTTTCGTATATGCTTTCTGTGAGTGTTTTACTTGTTTTTTACCACCTGTTTTTAGAGAAATAGCAATCCTTTCCTCTGCTCCCTTTATTGAATAATCACCATGCAGTGCAAAGAAATCCTCTCCATTTCTTATAGAATAAGAATCGTTATGAGCGAAAAAACTCTTACAAAAACTCAAATAATAAATAGCATCAAGAATATTTGTTTTCCCAACTCCATTATTACCAACAAAACAATTGATTTGAGAAAAATCAAACTCCCTTTCCTCAATATTCTTAAAATTACTTATTTTCAGATGACGTAAGTACATAATCTCTAATCTCTTCCATTAACCACATAGGAGTAGAAGTAGCACCACTAATCCCTATTCTATTATATCTTTTTATCTCCTCTAAATCAATATCCCCCTTATCAGAAATAAAATAAGTCTCTTTTTTGTGTTGTTTACAAAACTCATAAAGATAAGTCCCATTAGACGAGTGCTTACCACTAACAAAAAGAACCGCATCCACACTATCAGCAAAATCGAGAAGCGTTTTCGTTCTACTTGCCATTCGCTTACAAATAGAATTCACAGGAAAGAAATTTTCATTACCACACTCCCTCATTCTCTCCCCGATAATCGACACCAACTCCTCAAACTCCTCCTTATTCTTAGTTGTCTGCGAAAAAAGATAAACCGCTTTTGTAAAATCAATCCTATCAATCTCCTCTTGCTTGCTGATAACTATTGCAGTGTTATCTGTTTGCCCTTCAAGTCCTATCACCTCTGCGTGTCCTTTCTTACCAAAAATAACAATCTGCCCTGCTCCTTGCTCATACGCTTTCTTTACATCCTTTTGAAGTTTCAAGACAATAGGACAAGTAGCGTCAATCAACTCAATATTATTTCTTTTCGCAAGAGCATAAGTCGTAGGAGGTTCACCATGCGCACGAATCATCACCCTACAATCCCTTAACCCCTCTAAATCCTTCACCTCAATAATTCTCAAACCACGCTTTTCAAGACGGTTTATCTCCATTGAATTATGCACCAACTCTCCAAGACAATAAATTTCTCCATACTTTTCAAGACTTCTCTCACAAGTCTCAATAGCACTCACCACTCCAAAGCAAAAACCTGCTTCTTTTTCAATTAAAACTTCCATTTTCAAAGGCAATTTCTTTTGCAAAGGTAAGATTTTTTATAATTTTGTAGTTCAAAAACAGATAGAATGATAAAATTTAACCCAATAACTGCGAAAGACAGAGAGATTTTTGAAAAATATTATCCATATAAAACCATTCAAAATGCCGAATCCTCCTTTGCCAACCTATGTGCCTACTCCTTTATATATAATGGAGAATACGCCATAATAGACAACTGCTTAATCACTCGTATTCACTTTGTTAAAGATAAAGAAATATGCTATCATCAACCACTTGGAGAGTGTGATAAAGACCAAATAATAAAGAAACTTATCACAGATGCCAAAGAAAAAAATCAAAAAATAAGTATAATTTGTGAAAACAAAAAAAATTGTGAAGTAAGAGAAGAAAGAGACTTTGCCGACTACCTATACCTAAGAGAAGACCTACAACACCTCAAAGGAAGAAAATACCAAGCGAAACGTAATCACATAAACAAATTCACCACAAAATATCTATGGAACTACAAAGAACTAAACTCACAAAACTGCTTTGACTGCCTACCACTATTAGACAAATGGAAAGAACAAGCGAGCGAAAAAACACCCCAACACAACAACGACTACGAAAAAGAAAAAAAAGTCATAGAATACCTATTCCAACACTTTGAAGACCTTGACCTATACGCAGGAGCAATAGAAGTAGAAAATCAAATAGTTGCTTTCTCCATTGGAAGTAAGATAAACTCCAACACCTTTGACGTACACATAGAAAAGGCAGACAGAGACTTTGAAGGTGCTTTTGCTTTGATAAATAGAGAAATCGCAACACACATAAGCGACAACTACCAATACATCAACCGAGAAGAAGACCTTGGAATAGAAGGACTAAGGAAAGCGAAACTAAGTTATTACCCAATAAAAATAATAGAAAAATGTTTTGTACAACTAACATAGAACAACAAGCGAAAACACTATGGAATAAAACCTTTGTAGACTCTTGGGAATATATAGATAAATTCTTTTCCTTATACTTTAAGGAAGGCAATTTCTTTCATATAGAAAAAGAAGGAAAACTCCTTTCCATGCTCTTTGCAACTCATCATCGATTAAAAATAAATAATGAAATACACCCCATTGCCTACATAGGAAGCGTTTGCACCATAGAAGAAGAAAGAAGAAAAGGACTTGCTGCACAACTGATTAAAGAGACAGAAGAACAACTAAGAGACCAAGGAATAAAAGGATTCATTCTCATTGCTGCCCACGAAGGATTAGTCCCCTATTACGAAAAACAAGGTTATCAACTCTGTGGAATAGAAGGCATTATAATGAAAAACACCTTTGATGAAGACAAACTAAAACCCTACACAATAGAAAAAGTAAAAGACTTTGACTATGAATTTATCGATAAGGTACAAGAAAAAAGAAACAACTGCATAATACACAACGCATCCACCCTAAAACTCTACACCCTAACCGATTACGACATAATAAACCTATATAAAGAAAACCAACTATTAGCACAAGGAGTAGTAATCCCTGACTATTCACCTGTGGAAGTCTTAGACTGTTTTTGCCTCGAAGAACACACAGCAGACATATTCGCACAAATGATATATCGAGAACTAAAAAAAGAAATCAGACTAAAACACTACCCTTCTGAAAATCAAATAACTTCCACCATAGAAATGAGTAAAAACCTAACTCCTGAGATATTTATGAGTTTGAATTTAGATACTTAGCAGAAAGACTTATCTTTACAAAATAAATACGAAAACGAATAAAATTATGAATGAAATTAAGCATAAACAAGAAGATAATTTTATAAATGATTTAAAAACCATAATCTCCGCATGCAGACAAAAAGCATATAGTGCAATCAATACTGCGCAAGTGATTATGAATTGGAATATCGGCAAGCGCATAGTAGAGCAAGAGCAAGTAGGCAAAGCAAAAGCACAATATGGGAAGCATATAATCCAATTAGCATCGCAAGAACTAACTGCTGAATTTGGGAATGGTTTTTCCGAATCAAATATTCGTAGTTTCAGAAAATTTTATATCGAATTTAACTCACTGCCAATTCAGCAGACAGCGTCTGCTAAATTACCTAAACTATCATGGAGTCATTATGAGCGCTTAATGAGGGTAGATAATAAAGAAGCAAGGATGTGGTATATGAATGAAGCAGAAACTCAAATGTGGAGTGTTAGAACCTTGGATAGAAATATATCCACTCAGTATTACGAGCGCTTATTATTATCCCAAGTCAAAGAAGAAGTTAAAGAAGAAATGACTATTCAAACTGCTAATTATCAGAATGACAAACTCGCATATATCAAAAACCCTACTGTATTAGAATTTTTAGGACTGCAACCAAACTCTTCATATACAGAGCAAAAATTAGAAAAAGCGATTATAGATAATATTCAGAAATTCTTAATGGAAATGGGTAAAGGATTTGCCCTTGTCAGTCGTCAAGAAATCATTCGCACTGAAACTACTGATTATTATATAGACTTAGTATTTTATAACTATCTTTTAAAATGTTTCTTCCTTGTTGATTTAAAAATTGGGCGCATCACTCATCAAGATGTAGGGCAAATGGATATGTATGTAAGAATGTATGATGAACTCAAAAAAGGAGAAGATGATAATCCTACTATTGGAATTGTATTATGTGCAGAAACCGATTCAGCAATAGCAAAATACTCTATATTAAAAGGTAATGAGCAAATATTTGCATCAAAATATGAACTAATACTTCCAAAAGCAGAAGAACTTCAAGCAGAAATCAATCGTCAAACCGAGTTAATTAAAATGCAATTAGGTATTGATAGCAATAAACAAGAGAAATGAAGCACAAAAAAGAAGTCAGACTAAAACACTACCCTATGGAAGAATTAAAAATTACCTCCACAATAGAGATGAGCAAAGACATAAATGAAAATATATTCATGTCCCTAAATTTAGACACTTAGAGCGATGAGCTGTGAGCTGTGAGCGCTCATAACTCATCGCCCATCGCCCATCGCTCATCGCTCACTGCTCAATGCTCACAGCTATTTATATTAAAATTAAATTTTCAAAAGATTTACACTCTATTGGATTATCTCTCAATTCCATCAATAATCTTCCTAATAAATTAGGACCTACATATTCATTATCTTTTAGTTTTACTCCCCAACAATTAGCGTTTTTACCTACAAAGGTTGTTTGGTCTTCTATTATAAATAATTCTTTCGTTTCCTGTAATACTCTTAAAAAGTCTTTGTCCTGTTGGTATTTTAAATATAAACACCATTTCATTACATCTATAAAAATTTCTCCCCAATCTTCTCGTATCATTTCCGGTCTAGTTTTCTGTAAATGTTTGGTTGTCATCTTTGGATTACCTTTAACATTATATATGATTTTTTGTGCTTCAGTAGTGTTGAATTTTAACATTTGATATAATCTTTCAGTTGTGTTAAAACTCTTATCCCCTATAATTATATTGGTATGACCAAAATTACTTAAAATCCCTAATGGTTCTGTTATTTTATGTATTTTAGCAACTTTATCTTTTGGGTAATGTTGTATTCCCCAATATTGTGGATAATTTTCTAAAATATATTCATTTAATTTTTTCATGTTAATTTTTTATGTTAGTCTGAATTATTTCTTTTAATTGTTTTTTCTCATCTAAACTAATTTCATCTATTTGTGTGATAATAATTTTGTTTATGTCTAATATACATCTGTTTGTTTCTCCCGCATATCCTATTTTCCAATTATATGGCCATATAATGTAATCAATACATTGGTTGGATAACCATTGAGATGTTAATTTTTCTCCGTTTAAAGGGTTTTTATTATCAAAAAATTTAACCATATATTTTCTAAATTCTTTTCCATCAGATATGATTTTATTAGTTAATGGTTTACCTGTTAATACTTGTGCAGATTCTATTAAATGTTGTGGTACTTTCTGTTTAAACGCTATAAAATTATTTTCTGTTAATTTAGGTATTTTTACTGTGTAAACATAATGTCTACCACCATCTACTGCCGAATAATGTGCTGCGCTTTTATAAGATGATGTTAAATAAACACCATATCCAAATTTAATTTTTCCTGTTCCTTCTAATACATGTTTTAAACTAAATTTATTAAATAGTTGAGTTGTACCATGATAAAAAGTTTCCATATTATTTAAATTTTAAGAATTACGAGATGCAAATATAGTAAAAAATCAAAAAAATACGCTCACAGCTCACAGCTCATCGCTCATCAAAAATTATAGAATGTGAGTCTTAATATTGTACTAAACAAAAAAATAATAAAAATATGGAAGAAAAAACATTCAAAGCGGTATTAGTGGATTTCGATGGAACACTATTCGACACATGGTCTAACCCCTACACACATGAAGGTAAAAAAGGGAAAATAGACTGGAAGGAAGTAGAAAAAAACATTCCCAACTGTCCTTTATACGAAGGTTGGAGAGAAGTCTTTGCTTGGTTAAAGTCTAATAACATACCTATAGGTATAGTATCACACTGCACAAAGGGTTACATAACTAAAACTCTAAAATACTGGAAACTAACCGATGTATTCAAATGTGTATTAACACGTTATGGACTTGGTACACGCTACAC
>JAEIGA010011446.1_pt1 | contig 13471 bp, 6 predicted proteins | sample 9270691 | NCBI WGS metagenome assembly JAEIGA01 (sample SAMN17057246, study PRJNA624740) | gut metagenome | biome: biome; isolation source: fecal sample | host: Bos grunniens | place: China: Xizang | collected 2019
ACGAAATCATCCTGAAGATCGTGAATAAACACAGAGTCTCCTGTAAGCGACGGAAGATTCTTCCACCAGCTGATATCCGTACCCACATAAGCAGGATTATTCTTATATGGGGTCTGTGGCACAGGCCAGTGGATATGACTCAGCTTATGATGGAACATTCCAAACTCTGTATTTTCCGGGAAAATGATCTGATAGTTCTCATTGGCATGAGTTGCCACATTATTCCAATGCAGCATTGAGTTCCTATCTATCGAGTTATTGAAGAAACGTCCCGTAACCTTTATATATGATTTGTCAGGATAAAGTGTCATACCGACAGCCCAACTCATCCTATGGCGGTTCTCGATTTCACCCACCCAGATGGTCTTCGAGCCGTCACCATTATCCACCAACTTGTAATCAATCGGATATTGGCTGGTTGCACGATGGTGATGAAAAACATTCCATTCCACTCCTCCGGAAATCCACGCTCCAAGCATACCGACATTTGCAGGCTTGATCACACTCTGGCGATAGAAGATCTCATAGCCATTGGTCTTGTCGGTGGCATAGAAAAGGCGGCCACCGATATCCGGAAGCACACAGACCTTGACATAGTCATTCTCAAGATAAAGAGCCCTGTGAGCGGAATCAACCTTTTCGATCGTAGGGTTGTCATTCATCGCGTACGGGTATACACCTCGTTTTGCACGCTGATAGGCAAAGTCCCTCTCGAAAAGAGGCGCTTTCTCAGGCGCATTCACTCTGTAGGTAGGCAGGTTCTCCACTCCTTCCCACATCTTCACCGGTCCGTTCTGTGCCGAAGCAGTCAGAGCGGCAAACAGAAGAACAATCGCATGTATCTTTTTCATTTCACTGATGGTATTAGATTTCTGCTGCAAAGGAAAGACTTAAAACAACACGATTTTTCACAAAAATCCCGACTTATGCAAGATTACTCCCAAATGCAATAAAAATCTCAAAACACGCAAAGGAAATCCCATCAGTCGCAACACTTATATATATGAAAGGTTAAATCTTTCATTTTTGTCGGAAGAATAACATTAAAACAAAACAGATTATGAAAACCAAAATCTATCAGACTCCGGAGGTACAGACTCTGGAAATGCTACAGGAAGGAATATTATGCGGCTCCGACAAAGCAAATGCCGGAACGGGAGCAAACTGGGGAGTCGAGAACGGCGACGACGTTAACTTCAATCTATAAGGAGGAGTCGTCATGAAAAGATTCCATATTGCAATCCTTGCCCTTGCTGTTGCATCGGTTTCATGCAACAAGATGGAGGAAATCGAAAATCCTACAGAAAATCTGCCGGATATCGAAGTTGCAGACGGCCAGCTCCTTTGTGCAATCCCTCAGACCAAGACAGCCCTTGACGGACTGAATGTGGTATGGAGCGAAGAGGACGAAATCATGGTGTTCGGAGAAGAGAACAGGACAGCTGTCTACAAATTCAGCTCATTCGTTTCCGAGGACAGCAAGACTACTGCCATCTTTGAGAATGTGGATCCAAGCGTGAAGGGCAACCGTAGTGCGGTCTACCCTGCTTCAGCCTATGTCAAGGATTCATACAACGGCACGACCGCTCAGATCTCACTCGGCGGAGTGGACGATGTAACTCTCTCGTCCGGTACTCCTGACGAAGTCCTTGCAAAGACAGTGGTGTCATCGCTTCCACTTGTTTCAACCCCATCCGAGGAAACCCTCTCGTTCGCAAACCTCTTCGGAGGAGTGATGTTCCGTCCATATGACTATATGGGCAGCGGTATCCAGATCAGGAAGATAAGAATATCCTCAACAGACGGAAAGGCTCTTGCCGGAGTGGCTACAATCAACCTTTCTGACGGAAAGATCACCGCATTCGAGGGAACGGAGACAGAGCTCACATTCACCTACAATGCGACTTCCATCACCTCTGACAAGGGATTCATCGCCTATATTCCCGCTGGAACCTATGAAGGACTGACAATCACTGCGATAGATGCATCTGACCGCAAGTTCCCCGTGACTACAGGTGCCGTGACAGTGAACGCAGGTGTAGTGAAGAAGCTCTCACAGCTTCCTCTGACCATATATTATGGAAAGGCAAACTGTTACAGGGTCGCTCCTGGAACCACATCTCTGGAAATTGACGCAACCCCGTTCTATACCTACAGAAGCGACTACGATGTCACCAAGGGACAGGTCATCAGATGTGAAAACGGTAACATGTCCGGACTTGGAGCCGATGTCTTCGTACTCTGGCAGCAGGAGGAAGGCAGCACAGCCACCGATCTCACCCTCACTCGCGGCACCTCTAAGGAAGCAGATGGAGCAGTGGTGAAAGGAACACTTGCAATCGACCGCAAATTTCAGGCAGGAGAAGCCACTATCACGGTTCCGCTCACCGGAACAGCAGGAAATGCCGTGATTGCACTCTGCACGGGAGATGACAGTAAGAAGATTGTCTGGTCTTATCATATCTGGGTGAGTGATGCGGAGGATGTGGCTTGCAGCACAAGCGCCGGCACATACTCAATCCTGGACCGTAACATCGGAGCGACATCCACAGACGGAACCCTGAATTCATTCGGAGTCAACTATCAGTGGGGAAGAAAGGATCCGTTCCCACGCAGTCTAAGTACAGGACAGGGCGAATTGCTTAATACAATCGAGAGACCTTCAACAGTGAACTATGCTTATGTCACTGCACATCCTGATACAAGAATCGTGGTAACCTCATCAACTACGACCAGCAACTGGCTCACATCAGGTGCGAATACCGCAGCATGGGGTGCAGCAGGAGGAAGCCAAGGCAGCACTGCTGGTGCAAGAGGCATCGCCTCTACTGTAAAGACTGTTTACGACCCTTGTCCTGCAGGATACAAGGTTCCACTGTTCAAGCAGCTTGATGCATTCAACGCAATCAACACCAAGGCCAACGCTGTCGCTGGAAAGGGATACAATGTCAACACCGGCAGTTCTACAACATTCATCCCATATTCCGGATACGTCAAATACCACGCTGCAACAGATCCTGTAGTCTATTCTACGCTTCGAGGCTATACCTGGTCAGCTGTTCACCGAAACGGATCTCAGGGAGGTTACGCCCTTTGGATGAATAAAGATGCGATAGCAGCCGTCGGAGGTGGTGGTCCTAGAGACAATTGCTTCCTATATGCAGGAGATGCAATCCCTGTCCGTTGTGTAAAAGAGGAAAATAACTGATGAAAACATTAGCAGTAATCACAGCAATGTTATGTCTTACATATCATGCAGGAGCGCAGGAGGTGCTCCTGCATGATATTTTCGACATGAACACCACACCTGCACAGCTCAATTCTCATGCTGGGGAAGAGAAATGGAGCCGCCTTCAGCCGATGCATTCCTATACGAAGCTCATCGGCAATGACTTCCTTCTCGGCAGTCTGCCGGGCTTCAATCCGAAGGAATATCCGTGCAGCTACCCTCGTCTGAAGAAGATGGCAGACGGCCGTTTCATTCTCTTCTACATGCCTCAGTCCCACGGCTCAAGCATCTATTACACCATCAGCGAGGACCTTCTGTCATGGTCAGACCCCGTCCTGCTTCTTGAGTCATACAAGACCGAAATCAAGGACAAGGAAGTGCAGATCAGATATGTGAACATGGATGCTGCAGTACTTCCGGACGGAGACCTCCTCGGAGTGTGCCAGTTCTGGTGCAGGGAACATTACAGGGCCCAGCTCGGAACCGGTATAGTCACACTCAGAAGTTCCGACAACGGAAAGACCTGGACGTCGCCGCAGGTCATTTATGAAGGATCCAACTGGGAGCCATATCTGCTGGTGCTGCCGGACGGAAAAATCCACTGCTACTTCACGGATTCCACTCCGGAGACATGGAATTCAGGCGTTTCCGTGATGGTGTCCGAGGACAACGGACTCTCGTGGAGTCCAAAGATGAGGGTGTGCCGCAGCTATAAATATGAATATGACAAGGAGACCACCCTTGACAAGAGCATATACACAGACCAGATGCCTTCTTTCCGCGTCCTCAACGACGGCAAGACACTGATAGGATTCCTTGAAGCTCGCCTTGCCAACCCGCCTTCGAACAGCGGAAAGACCTACCACAGGATGTCTGTCGTATATAACGACGGCTTCGAGTGGAAGGACCTCGGTGAAGACAGCGAGGGACCGGCTGACAGACACACATGGATCATGGGTGGTGCCGCCGGATATGTGGAAACCTTTCCTTCCGGTGAGGTGGCCATTTCATGCGGCAGAGGCAAGGGCTGGAGCATAAAGCTTCTTGACCACACCGGAGGCCGTGACGGCAAGGTGGATTGGGAAGAGGGATGGTTCGTTCCTTTCAACAAGAGAGGCGGCTGGGGTGCCATAGAGAGAATAAACGACAACATGCTCGTCTCCACAGCCGGAGAGAGCAGAGGCGGCATCTGGACAGGACTGTCATACCTCAACAACACGATTACTGCAAAGAAAGAGCGTATAACCGTTGACGGCAACCCGAAGGAATGGCGCAATGACGACGCGCTGTATCTCGGCAGCAAAGACGGTAGCGAGACTGTATTCAGAGCCGCATATGGCAGAAAGCACATCCACCTGCTTGCAGAGACTCTTTCTCCGGCCGAGACTAATCCTGTGCAGGAAATCATCCTTTGCAACGAGGCTGGTGAGAAAGTCACGGTCAGATATGACAAGAAGGGATGCGTGGAAGGAACATCAGAAGGTCTCGTAGTCAAGACCCGCAAGGGAAGGACTTCGAAGGGCACGGAGGGATATTGCGCTGAGATTTCCGTTCCACTCTCCATGCTGAAGACAGAGAAAGGAGAATTCCTGAAAATATATGCTGAAACCGGAGACGGTGAGACATTCACCGACGCTTCAAAGGAAGACTCCGGATCATGGTTGAGAATTCATTTGAAATAATAAGTTATGAAAAGACTATTGCTTTATATGTCAGTCCCGGCACTTCTCTTCTCCTGCAGCAGGTTGGAGGAGATGGATGCTCCGGAAAACAATGACAGATTTGAAGATATCGATGTCACACTCGGAGAGAATCAGGTCCTGTGCGGCATACCTTCCACCAAGACCACCATGGATGAGGACCTGAATGTGATCTGGAGCGAGGAAGATGAGATAGAGGTGTTCGCTTCAGGTGCGTCAGGGGCATCTGCCACATACCGGTTCAGTTCCTATTCCACTGATGACAAGAAATACGCAGTCTTCGAGTGCGAGGGATCAGGTGTGGCTGAGGAAGGAAGAACAGCCATATATCCGGCTTCTGCATATGTAGAAGGCTCATGCAGGAACGGAAAGGCACAGATATCTCTCGGAGGAATAACCTCCGTACCCACTTCTTCCAACGGTCTGTCACAGGGCTCGGACATATCAGCCCTGCCTCTGGTCGCTACACCATCCGATGAGCACCTGAGCTTCACCAACCTCTGCGGTGGAATCATATTCCGTCCTTATGAGCACACCGGGCTCGGAGTCAAGATCAGCAAGATCAGCGTATCTTCCGTTGACGGAAGGGCAGTTGCAGGAACTGCCACAGTCAATCTGAGCAGCGGAAAGATAGAGTCGTTCTCAGGCACAGAAACGGTTCTGACCTACACCTGTCCCGAAACCGACATATCCAAGAGCAGAAAGGACTTCGTAGCCTATCTCCCTGCCGGAGAATATCCTCAGGGAATCACCATCACGATAATTGACAATCTCGGACGAATGTTCCCACTGAGCACCGGCTCGATAACGATCAACGCAGGAAAGGTAAAGAAACTTCCAGATGTCAACCTCACCATTTCCTACGGTTCTGCGAACTGCGTGGTCGTGGATCCGGGAACAATGTCAGTGAGAATAGATGCCACACCAAGGTATATGTGGAGAAGCGACTACGACATGACTGCCGGAAAACCTATAGTGGTGGAGAACGGAAATCTCAGCCACTATGGAAAGGACGCCAAGGTGGTGTGGCAGCAGGAAGAAAACAGTACTGCCACCGACCTTACCACGTCAGGAACCGAGAATATCATCGTAGCTTCCACTCCTTCCGTGTCATTCAATGACACAAAGTGCACTGCCACTCTGACCGTTCCCCTGACCGGAAGGACAGGAAATGCAGTGGTATCGATCGGTTACGGAAGTTCGGTGGCATGGTCATTCCACATCTGGGTGGGCACACCGGAAGAAACATCCATCGGAGGAAGAACCTTCCTTGACAGGAACCTCGGTGCATCTTCCATCACCCCGGGTGACAGGGATTCATATGGTCTGTGCTACCAGTGGGGAAGAAAGGATCCTTTCCCAAGAATCCTGACAGACGATGCCGCAGCCGTAAGCTCCTACAAGTCTCAGGGAGACCTTCTCAAGACCGTGAACAAGGCCACTGGAGGAACCATCGCCTATACGATACAGAACCCGGACACAAGAATCACATCCAGCAAAAGCATCACACCTCAGAACGGAGACCACTGGTTTGTGGACAACACCAGAAAAAACACAAGGCTCTGGGGATGCAGCACCGCATACGGCAGCTCGACAGGAACCAACGGAGCCAATACCGGAACCAGCATCAAGACAATTTTCGACCCATGTCCGAAGGGATATAAGGTGCCGACATACGGAGACCTCCTGGCCTGCACAAACGGAACTAAAGGAAGTGCAACCAAAGGCCGCACACTGGACGGCAACTATTTCCCGTTCGGCGGATTCATCAGGCTTGAGGAATCCTTTCTGACAGACGGAAAGACGGGCTGGATGACAGACACAAGAGGATATCTCTGGTCTTCAATCAGCCGTAGTTCATCCAACGAGCAGGGGGCATATATTCTGAAATACAACAAAGACAATTTCAACACCAACAATGCAAGTGCGACCGACCCCAACGGAACAGGACGCGGAGACCAGATCTTCGGTTTCATGTGTGATGCCTATCCGGTCAGATGTGTCAAGGAAACCACTTCAGGATCCGGTTCCGGCTCAGACGACATTCTGCCTCCTGTGCTTGAAGAGGGTGAAGTACTCCTGAACACCGTCTTCGACATGAACACAGAAAAGACTGTGGTAAACTCACATTCCGGTCTTGAGGCATATAGCGTGCTTCAGCCTATGCATAACAACATATTCACCCTTGACAATTCCTCACTGACTGTCGGAGCTCCGTCCGACCAGAAAGCAGCCCATTACCCTCGAATCAAGCGTCTCAAGGACGGAGGTCTCGTGCTCTTCTATCAGGGAGGGGTCCAGTCATCCAGAATATTCACGATGCATGCTGACAGTTTCAACGGGCTCAAGAACGCAGACCCGCAGATGATCTTTGCTCCTTACATTGACCAGGAACTGACTGAAGCCAACGGCGGAGCAGCAGTACACCAGAGATATATGAATATGGAGGCCGTGGTCATGCCTGACGGTGAGATCATAGGAGTCGTGCAGCATCATGCCTGGGACCAGAAGGAAGTGGGATACTACAAGGGCCAGGGTACAGCCATAGAGCTGACCAGGTCGAAAGACGGTGGAGAGACGTGGACCATACCGGTGGAGATATATTCAGGCACCTGTTGGGAGCCATACCTTCTCCTTCTTCCGGACGGCACCCTGCAGATGTATTTCACGGACTCAGAACCTTTCCTGTACAGTTCGCAGACATCCATGATGTCCTCTTCAGACAAAGGAAAGACATGGTCTGAGAAGACGGTGGTGGCCAGAAGATTCAAATTCAAATATGACGGAGCCAACACAGATCGTCATGGAGAAAACGTATATACCGACCAGATGCCTTGTTTCAGGCTCCTCAACGACGGCAAGACATATGCCGGCTTCCTTGAAGGAAGACTTGAGACTCCGATGAGTTATGCCGGCGAATATACAAGCTATCACAAGATGTCCCTGGTCAAGAGTTCGGCCAACGGTTGGACAGCCATAACCGGTCACTCACAGAATGCTCTTCCAAGCACACGCAGCACAGATGTGATGTCCGGAAACGGAGGTTACATCGAGAGCTTCCCTTCCGGTGAGACCGTAATCTCATGTTCATCCCCTACAGGTCCGCTGGTGACCCGGATTCTGGACAGCCAGTGCAATTCCACTGCAGCCACATGGGCCAATCATGAAACCACGTGGTTCAAGCCGTTCGGAGAAAAGACAGGAGTCTGGGGCACGGTCGAGAGATATAATGACAACATCCTCATGGCAGCTGCTGGCAACAGCACAGAAGGACTGAATCTTGGTCTGTTCTACCTCAACCAGCAGCAGACAGCCGGCACTGCGGTCATAACTCTTGACGGTAACAATACCGACTGGACCACCGGCAAGGCACTCTTCCTGAGTTCAGAACAGGGCACGGAAATGATTCTGAGATTCGCCCATGACTCTGAAAAGCTTTATATTCTTTCCGAGAGCTGCTATAACACAGGAAATGAGGCCATCTCCATAAGGCTGAAAGGAAGCGCTGAAGCATCGGTAAATATTACGGCAGATGGATCACTCAGCACCACCGGGGATATAAACGCTACCGTACGACGTGGAAAGGCATATGATTCCCGCAACGGATTCTGCATGGAAGCCGGAATTCCTTTGAGCAGTCTCGGTGCAGCTTCCGGCAGTACGATATACGTCTACGCCACCGTAGGAAACACATCCTTCACTTCAGCCAATGCCGGTTCTACCGGTACATGGCAGCGGGTGAAGATCAAGTAGCCTACTTTTCGTCTTCATTTGGGGTGTATTCCGCTGGAAGCACCCCAAATTGTTCTTTAAAGCACTTTGCAAAATACGACGGAGAATTGAATCCGACCCTATAGCAGATATCACTGACGCGGCTGTTCTTTCTGCCGAGCATCTGGGCAGCCAAGGCCAGCCTTCTCTGTCTGAGATATTCATTCGGAGACATGCCGAGAAGGGCATTCACCTTTCTGTTGAAAGAACTCTTGCTGAATCCGAGCTTCTGCTCCATTTCCTTAACCGTAAAATCAGGATTTGCAATATTCTCCATGATCAGGGAATCGAACTTCTCAAGGAAAGCTTCATCTCTGTCCACAATATTGACTGCCCTTTCGGCAAGGTTCTGTCTCAACTGCACTGCATGGCTCTTCACTCTTGACCTGTTCTCGAGGACATTGTCAATACATGCCTTGAGATAGTCCATTGAGAAAGGCATTTCTATGCACTGGCTGGCTCCCTTCTTCATGCAGGACAGCCTTACATCAGCAGGCATGGATGCAGCAATGACCACAAACGGGATATGCGATGTGGCATTATTAGCCTTTATCTTTGAGCAGAGTTCCATTCCGTTCATTCCCGGCAGACCAAGATCTGACACTATCAGGTCTATATCCCATGTAATAAGGAACTGCAGAGCTTCTTCGGCAGAAGAGCATGAGAGGATATTGAACGATTTCTTCAGATGCTTCTTCATATATGAAAGAAGTTTGGAGTTTCCCTCCACAATCAGAAGCATTGGAAGTGAAGAATTGGTTATGACTTCATCCCTCCTGACGATTTCCTGTTCCTTAGGCATCTCTATCGGAAGGGTTATGCAGAATGATGCGTTATGGCTCGATGAGTCGAGTGTGAACCGAAGGTCGCCTCCGTGAATCTGCACCAGGGTCCTTGCATAAGAAAGACCTATTCCTATGCTCCTGGTGGATGCATACTGAGAAAACGGCTTGAACATGAATTCCGCATGGCGCTCTCCCACAGGATAGGTGTCGTATTTCACTTTTATGGAGAGTTCCTTGTCATTTTTTTCCATCGTGACATCCACCATGCTCACGGCATATCCCGACACATAGTTCATGATGGAAGTCAGCACCTTCCCTATAGCCTTGGTGTCGAAAGGCATGATGAGCTGGTTCTCTTTGGACGCAAACTTCAGTCTGACACTCTTTTCTTCGAACACCTCCTTGAAGTTAACGCACACGAAGCCCACCTTTTCGACAATATCCACACTCCTCTTCTGGAGTATATACCCGTTCTCTTCAGCACGGATGTAGTCCAGAAGGTCTCCTGTCATGCTGTCAAGCATGTCCGTTTCCGAAATCACGGTCTGCAGATCCTGATTGTCTGCCAGTATCTCCATTCCGGACAGGTTTGCCAGCGGCGTCTTCATCAGAGTCAGAGGCGTCTTGATATCATTGGCAATATTGGAAAGGAAGTCCATCTTCTCGGACAGGATCTGCTCCTCCCTCTTCTTCTCATATTCCTCCCTCTTGCGTTCGGCACGTTTCTTTTCGCGTTTTCTGATTATATAGAATATCACCAGAGCCAGCACTATGAACATGGATATGATCGTGATGACACCCAGAGCAGACTGAAAGAACGGAGGGTTCACCACTATCCGGACCGGATAATGATGACTTTCTTCCTCATTTGTAGCTGACGCTGTCTTGATCCTCAGACGATATTCTCCGGGAGGGACATTATGATAGTGGACCGACTTGGGAACCGTGACATCTCTCCAGGTGCTGTCATGTCCTTCAAGCATACAGAAGAGATTGTATTTCACGAACAGCCCGGACTGGGGGACAGCAAAATCGAAGGCGAACGAGCGCTGTTGTGCGTTAAATTCAAGCCCCGTCATCTGTCCGGCATTCCTGCTTATGATTCCATCCTCTGCCAGCACCTTCTTTCCGTGTGTATAGACATCGGTCACCACTGGTCTGTTCACCTTCTCATGATCAAGGATCCTCTGAGGGTCAAAGGAAACCAATCCCGAATTGAAGCCGAATGCAAGTTCTCCGGAAGACAGGCGCAGATGGCCGGCCCTCATGCTGTTTTCCAAGAGTCCTGAAGACTCCTCATACACCTTGACCGATCTTCTTTCAGGGTTGAAAAGCACAAGGCCGGCATCACTGGACAGCCACAGATTGCCCATGTCATCATGAATGCAGGAATAGAAGAGATCGGAAGGAAAGGACGGAATCACAGCCTTGTTGTATGCAGAAAAGCTGCATGTTTCCATATCATATTTGAGAAGTCCGGAGGAAAAGCCTATGACCCAAAGATTTCCATCATTGTCCAGACTCAGCGAGGAGACCATCTCAGGAACGGGAGAATCGTCATACTTCGAGCAGTAGTGAGCGAGTCCCTTATCTCCGGAACTGTTGTATGAATATATTCCGTTGCTGTAAGTAGCCATCCATATCGTTCCCGAATAATCTTCTGCAATGTCCTCGATGGCATCGATTCCGGTTCCCTCAATCTTGACAGTACTGCGTGTGTGAGGGTCATATATATATGCACCCACTGCGGTTCCGACATACAGCATGCCGTCGCTACCCTTCAACAGATCAAGTATTCTTCTGTTATACAGGGGGTTATCCACTGTGGAAGAAACCGGTTGCTGCAATCTTCCGGTCGTCAGGTCCAGCAGCCATAAACCTTTGTTTGTTCCTATCCACATCCGGTTGCCATCCACCATCAGGGCCTTTACTGCACCCAGGGCATCCCCTGGTCCGTAATTCTGCAGCAAGGTGCTACCTCTCTCCGCATAAAGAAGACCTGTGTTTTCCGTTCCCACCCACAATCTCCCGCGGTAATCCTCTGCAATGCATCTGGCGTTGCAACCCTCAAGAGAGGTTCCGTCACTCATCCTATAATATTTCCGGAAATCTTCGGATGCAGAGCTGTACACATTTATGCCGCCCCCGGAAGTCCCGACCCATATCGACCTGCCCTCATCCGAGTACATCAGGCAGGTGGTATAATCATCAGACAGGGAATATCTGTCACTGGCGTCGTTTGTATAGCATAGATAGTTTCCGGTCAACGGGTCATATTCATACAGACCCAGACTGGAAGTCGCCCATAATCTTCCGTCATAATACTGCAAGGTTGTCGGGAAGACATTTTCCGGCAGCTTCATCAGAACTCTGGCACTCGAGGCCATATGGTTCACTTCCACAAGTCCGTTTTCCTGACTTAACACATACAGCAGATTGGCATTCTTCGGATTCACGGCAAGACCTTCCACGTCATCCTTGTCAAACATGTCAGCGACATACTGCATCTTCTCCACCTCAGCCACCGATTCCAGATTTCTCAGAGACACCTTGAAGAGATTGTCACAATAGGCTGCCAGATACATGGTGTTGTCCTTGGCTATCACTATCCTGTAGATATCTCTCAAGGGCTCACCGTCCGGATTCACAAGCCTTATGCTGGTTATCGTTCCTCCATCTGCATCATACACATAAAGGTCTTCCGACTTCACACCGAGAAAAATTCTTGAGCCGCCGTCACTGCACATTGTATATACCCTGCATGACAGTCCTTCAAGAGGGCTCATCGAGTCTGATTCATGATTATACAGGACCACGCCCCTGTCCGTTCCTATCAACACATTTCCCCGGCAGTCTTCACAAAGCGAATTCACATAGTCCGAGTCCACATGGAAGTCTTTCCTGTCAAACAGTTTGAATCTCGCTCCATCGTATCTGCTGAGTCCCTTCTGAGTTCCAATCCAGACATATCCCCGGCTGTCTCTCATCATACAACGCACTCCGTCATAAGACAATCCGCTGTTTCTTGTAGTTATATGCGAAAACCTGAGCACCCTCGCTTTAGATGCAACATCATATCCCTGGGCATCTGACAGACCGAGAGACACTGACAGCAAAAAGATAATAACAAGAAATGTTCTTCTCATATTCCCTCAATTTTCTATCCTTAAAGATACAACATTTATTTCAAATATTCATTGTACGTTTTGCAAACACCTTCCACGGAAACCCTGCGAATGTGTGGAAGGTTCCGACTTTGAAATGGGTATCTTCCACGGTTATACGCTGTTTCCGTGGAAGGTGTTTGCAAAAATGTTGATAAATCATCTCAGAGCCATTAGAAGTACCGGCAGTTAGGACAAGCTTTCGTGCCCGTCATCGTATCACCGGATGCATATATTCCATATATCAGGGCACTATGGTTTTGGGGATCGAGTGCGAGGCAGCGCGCTTGGCGAGTACGCCAGCCAGACGCTCAAAGCAGGCGACGCATCTCAGCCCAAAGGCTGCTCTGCCCACTTTGTGCTGGTAATGGCCATAAATAAGCCTGATTTTCTGGCCGGAGGTGTGATTTTTATATGAACGGCCAGATATAGTGCCGTTTTTCTGGCCGATATTGAAAACAACCGGGATTTTACGTTATGCTAACAGCTTTGCTAACATATTTATGTCAGTAGATAATGTGTTAAACTTATATCTGACACAAATATAGCGACAATAAAATGTAAAGAGACGTTCGAAAAAAGAGAACTGACGACAAAACCAAAGTTCGTGCAGAAAAACGCACTACAGTGCTGTCTGACAGCGACTTTTTGAGTCCAGTACAAAATTTTCTTAAAATATCGGGGAAACCGGGGATTTTGATAGAAAAAATCTCGGGGGAATCGGGGATTTGGGTGTATAAAATCTCGGGGGAATCGGGAAATGTTTTTGTTAGTTGTTGATTATCTGTAATTTATCATTATATTTGCTGGCAAATATGAGCG
>JAEIGA010011447.1_pt1 | contig 13469 bp, 13 predicted proteins | sample 9270691 | NCBI WGS metagenome assembly JAEIGA01 (sample SAMN17057246, study PRJNA624740) | gut metagenome | biome: biome; isolation source: fecal sample | host: Bos grunniens | place: China: Xizang | collected 2019
CTAACCACCGACGAGGACAACGACAACATGACCGTGGAGGTGGAACTGGAGGAACTCTTCACCGACGATTACCGCCGCCTGCAGAACCTGACAAACCGCATACAGCGTGCACTGAAGGACGAGATACTTCTGACTCCGCATGTGAAACTCCTGCCCAAGGGCACTTTGCCCGTTTCCGAAGGCAAGGCCGTGCGTGTAGTAGACAAGCGTACCGTGTATCAATAACAATCACATAACAGGTTTTTATGAAGAATACATTAAAGCAACTTTCCATCTTCATCGAGAACAAGAGCGGCACACTGATAAAGGTGCTGGAACTGTTCAGCAAGGCTAAGATACAGATCATCGCATCCACCATAGCGGATACCCAGGACTATGGCATTTACCGTGTCCTGTGCTCGGCTCCATGCGAGGCTTACACCATACTGAAGGAGCATGGCATCAACGTGCAGCTGACCGATGTGCTGGCCATTGCCATCGAGGACGAGCCCGGGCATGCCGCCATGGCCATCAGCGCCTTGTCCCAGGCCGGGGTGAATATCCTCTACATGTATTCCTTCCTGTGGAAGGGCAGGGGAGTGCTGGTGATGCGCACGGATGAAAGCGACAAGGCCCTGGAGGTGATAGCAGAGAACGATATGGACCTGCTGAACGAGGATGACTTTATAATCTAAGACAACTATGATATTCAATCCGGAAATAGAATGCATGTCGCGCGAGAAGATGCGCGAATTGCAGAGCGAGCGTCTCATTGCTACGGTAAAGCGCTGCTATGAGAACGTACCTTTCTACAGAAAGAAAATGGACCAGAAGGGTATCCGCCCAGAGGATATCAAGTCCATAGACGATATTACAAAACTTCCCTTTACCACCAAGCACGACTTGCGCGACGAGTATCCCTATGGCCTCCAGGCAGTGCCCATGAGCGAGATAAAGCGCATACATGCCTCTTCGGGTACTACGGGAAAGCCCGTGGTGGGCACCTACACGCAGAACGACCTTGACAACTGGGCGGAGTGTGTGGCACGTGTACTGGCCGTGGGCGACATTGGTCCTGGCGACGTGGTGCAGGTGTCCTATGGCTACGGCCTCTTCACCGGTGGCCTTGGTGCGCACGACGGTGTGGGCAAACTTGGTGCCATACAATTGCCCACTTCTTCGGGCAATTCCGAGAAGCAGGTGATGCTGATGCAGGACTTTGGCACAACTGCCCTCTGCTGTACTCCCTCGTATGCCTTGCATCTGGCAGAGGTGATGGAGAAGTGCGGCATCAAGAAGGAAGACCTGAAACTGCGTGTTGGCTTCTTCGGAGCAGAGCCCTGGACATGGGGCATACGCCGCGAACTGGAAGCCAAGTTCGGCATCAAGGCAATAGACATCTACGGACTTACGGAGATGAGCGGTCCTGGTGTGGGTGGCGAGTGCCAGTATCAGGACGGCACCCATGTGATGGAGGATATGTTCTATCCCGAAATCATCAATCCCGACACACTGGAACCCGTAGCACCTGGCGAGCGTGGTGAACTTGTGTTCACATCGCTTTGCAAGGAGGCTATGCCTATCCTGCGCTATCGTACACGCGACCTCACGCACCTTATCTACGAGAAGTGCCGTTGCGGACGTACCACCGTGCGCCTGGGCAAGATCCTGGGACGTAGCGACGATATGCTCATCATCCGTGGCGTGAACGTGTTCCCCAGCCAGATAGAGGCAATCCTGACGGAGTTCCCTGCCTTCTCTCCACAGTACTTCATCACCGTGGATCGCAAGCACAACGAGGATACCTTCGACCTGGACGTGGAACTGCGCCCCGACCTCTTCTCGCCAAATCCGGCAAAGCAGATGCCTTTCATCAAGTATCTCTACGACCGTCTGGTTTCCGTTACTGGCATCAAGCCCAACATACACATCCAGCCGCCTGGCACCATCGAGCGCTCTCAGGGCAAGGCAAAGCATGTGCTTGACAAGCGTGACTTCTCGGACTGGGAGAAGGGTAAGTAGGAAAAACTAATTGCACAGGATTACAAATGAAGATATTCACTGACGAACTGGTACAGGAGGCGGCACGTGTGAACCACGTTGCCGACCTGTCCCATGCAACCATAGGCGAGACATTGCTCGTGGCTCAGTACCTCGAGCAGAAGACAGGCATGCCGTTCATCCGCATGGATCAGGGCAGCCCTGGCTTGCCTTGCAATACATTCGGCATTGATGCCGAGAAGAAGGCCTTGGATGCAGGTGCCAACAACCAGTATCCTGCGGCGGCCGGTGTGCCCGAACTGAAGGATGCGGCAAGCCGGTTTGTGAAAGCCTTTATGGACATCGACATTTCTGCACGTGCCTGTATCCCCACGGTGGGTTCGGTAGCTGGAAGTTTCGGTGCCTTCATAGCATGTTGCCAGAGGGACGAGAAGAAGAACAAGGTGCTGTTCATCGACCCCGGCTTCCCCATACAGAAGTCCCAGTTGCGCATACTTGGCATCGGGTGGAAGAGTTTCGACATCTATCCCTATCGTGGCGAAGCCTTGCGTGCAAAACTCCTTGAAGAGGTGAAGGACGGAGATGTGGCGGCCATTATCTACTCAAACCCCAACAACCCCGCATGGATATCGTTGGAGGAGGACGAACTCCGCATCATCGGCGAGATAGCCACAGAGCACGACATCATAGTGATGGAGGACCTGGCATACTTTGCCATGGACAGCCGTCGCGACCTCTCCTTGCCCTATCAGCCTCCTTTCGTGAGGACCGTGGCACGATATACCGACAACTATCTGCTCATGCTCTCGGCATCAAAGATATTCTCCTATGCCGGCGGACGCATAGCACTGGTGTGCATCAGCGACAAACTCTTCGACCGCCAGTTCCCTGCCTTGGCAAAGCGTTATCAGGATAGCGGTGTCTTTGGCCCCACGTTCATTGCCAGCATCCAGTACATGATCACTTCTGGCTGCACCGCCAGCACCCAGTATGCCTATGCCGAGATGCTCCGCCTCTCGTGCGAGGGAAAGATAAACTTCGTGCAGGACACCAAAGCCTATGCCGAGAGGGCACAGCGCATGAAGAAGATTTTCTGCGACAATGGCTTCACCATAACCTATCCGCGTGACGTGACGGAAGAGATAGCCGACGGCTTCTTCTTCTCGCTCTCATATCCCGGCATGACGGGTGGCGAACTTGTACGCGAACTGATCTCCTATGGCGTGTCAAGCATCAACCTCGACACCACCGGTTCGCTTGAACCCGGTGTGCGGGCATGCACCAGCCGTATGCGCGACGAACTCTATCCCGTACTGGAGGAACGCATGCAGATGTTCAGAAAGGATCATCCGCTTGAATAAGCGCCAAACAAAATTATATCTCTAATATAGATAAAAAACATCCGCTGCGTCTAATGCAACGGATGTTTTTGTCTTTATGGCATGATGCTTGCGCTTATTCCTCGCACAGTTCTGTGAGGATGCCGCAGGTGCTCTTGGGGTGCAGGAAAGCAATCTTCAATCCATCAGCACCATTGCGGGGAGCCTTGTCAATAAGGCGGATGCCGTTTGCTTCGCACTGTGCCAGGGCCTCTGTTACACCGTCTTCAACCTTGAAGGCAACGTGGTGAATGCCACGGCCGCCATTGTCAAGGAACTTCTGGATGGTGCTCTCGGGGCAGGTGGGCTCGAGCAGCTCAATCTTGACTTCGCCAACCTTAAGGAAGGCGGTCTTTACCTTCTGGTCTTCAACAACCTCCTCCTTGTAGAACTCCAAACCGAGAACGTCGGTGTAGTAGGGGAGAACCTCTGCGATGTTCTGGACGGCAATGCCCAGATGTTCAATTCTTGAAATCTTCATAATTGATTATGGTTAAGGGTTAAAGTGTCTTGTGAATACGGTTGTTTTCGGGAAATGCAACCTTGGGAGCGAATTTCATCGCTTCCTCAGGGGTCATTCTGGCATAAGCCATGATGATGATGGTGTCGCCGACCTGTACTTTGCGTGCTGCCGCTCCATTCAGGCATACACAGCCGCTTCCGCGTTCGCCAGAAATGGTGTATGTGTCGAAACGCTCGCCGTTGTTGTTGTCAACGATGAAAACTCTTTCTCCAGGTATTATGCCTACAGCATCCATAAGGTCCCTGTCCAAGGTGATGCTGCCCATATAGTTGAGGTTGGCTTCAGTTACCTGCACGCAGTGTAACTTGCTTTTTAGAACTTCTATTGTCATTTGTATCTGATGTGGTCAATCAATCTGATGGGTGTCTTGCCGCAGTATACGGTTATGCAGCCGACTACGCTGGATGCCTGTGTCCATTCACAGATGTCGGCCAGGGTGTTTCCGTCTACAATGCTGTAGTACTCTACTTCAAGACCAGCAATGGCGTTGATGTTGTCTATAACCCACTCTTGTGTTTCCTTGATGGGGAGTCCAAGTGTCTTGCTCTCCTTCAGTATGCGGTAGATGTTGGGGGCAATATCCCTTTCTTCCGGGGCGAGCAGGGTGTTGCGGCTGCTCATGGCCAGACCGTCGGCCTCGCGGATAACGGGGCAGGGGATTATTTCCACGCGGAACTTCAGGTCGTCCACCATTCGCTTAATGACGGCAATCTGCTGATAGTCCTTTTCGCCGAAATATGCTCTGTCTGGATCTGTCATCTGAAACAGTTTGCTTACAATCTGGCATACTCCGTTGAAATGACCGGGGCGACGTGCACCCTCCATGACACTGTCGGTGGGAGGGTAGGAAAACTGCCTTGTGTCGGGTTCTGGGTATATCTCCGAAACGCTTGGCGCAAAGGCAACTTGTGCTCCGCATTCCTCAAGCATGGCGCAATCGCTTTCCAGAGTGCGTGGGTATCGCTCCAGATCCTTGGGGTCGTTGAATTGTGTGGGATTGAGAAATATGCTCACCACGGTTACGTCGTTCTCGCTAACACTGCGGCGAACCAATGATGCATGTCCCTCGTGCAGAGCACCCATCGTGGGGACTAGGCCTATGGTCTTGCCTTTGGCGCGCTCTGAGAGCAGGAACTCCTGCAATTGTACTATAGTGTTGATTATCTGCATTACAATGTCTTGATACTGCTGTTTTTCTAAAACCCGCGCAAAGTTATTACTTTTATCATTATTTTGGGAAGGTTTGTTGCCTAAATAAGCAAAAAAGTGCTAAAATGGGCAAATCGCATGGTCAAGTGTCTGAAAATATCATCGTTTTTTTGTAACTTTGCAGACGAGATAGTATGTATATCAAAGATATGGAAAAAGCAAAGAAGATACTTTTCCTAACTCAGGAGATTGAACCTTATGTCTGCGAAACGGCATTGAGTTCCATAAGTCGCAATCTTATCCCTGCGGTTCAAGAAACAGGACGAGAAGTTCGTACGTTCACTCCCAAATGGGGGCATATCAATGAGCGAAGGAACCAGTTGCATGAGGTGATCAGGCTGTCTGGTATGAATCTTATCATTGATGACACCGACCACCAGTTGATTATCAAGGTTGCAAGTATTGCTGCCGCCCGTATCCAGGTATACTTCATCGACAATGACGATTTCATGAAGAATCGCCTTATGCTTGCCGACGACAAGGGCAAGCTTTACAAGGACAATGTGGAGCGTGCCATGTTCTTTGCAAGAGGTTCGCTGGAAACGGTAAAGAAACTGAGGTGGACGCCTGAGATTGTGCATTGTCAGGGCGTGATGAGTGCATTGGCTCCATATCTGTTGAAATTGGCATATTATGAAGAACCCAGTTTCCGTGAGGTAAAGATTGTCTATACGCCGTCTACAGATATCCCAGAGAGCCCGCTTCCCAAAAACTTTGATGGAATTTTGTCCTACAGGGAAGCCGAAAGGTCTTCCTTGTCCACCTTGGGTGACTTGTCCAATTTTGAGGACCTTAACCGTGTGGCAATGTTCATGAGTGATGGTGTAGTGCTGAACGAACCAGACGAACGCTACGAAAGGATGGCAAAGGAGATGGGCAAGCCCCTTGTTGTTTTGGATAAGGAAAACATTGCATCTTCGCCTACTGGTTTGTATGACCGTCTTTGGGACGAGGTGGTAAGGAACAGGCCCAAGGAAGAGGATGATGATGACGGATTCCTGTTTTAGTGTATTCTTAATGAAAATGCAAGTGAAAATGAAATATATTGGGAGTCGTGTGTTCTCATGGGTGATGGTATTGGCTGTTTCCTTGATGATGTCGTGTACGGAAGATACTGGTAGCATAGGTATCCCTCCAGCTAATGAAACTCTGAAAACGGACATAGCATTTTGGGATGTATATTCATCCACTATGAGACTTGATAGCATCAGGGCGTATTCTACCTCTTCGTATCTGGGCTCTATATATGACCCCGAAACGAATGGTAAACTGGTAGCCAATTTTGCAACCCAATTTTCTATCATGGAGGATATGAATTATTTTCCTCACATGGATTCTATAACCAGTCGTGACGAGGATGGCTTGCCTTGTTGTGACAGTGTGATGCTCCAACTGAATTTTGACGGCTACTACGGGGATGTGAATACTCCCATCAAGCTGGCCGTATATCCCCTGGACATGAATAATCCTCTGCGTGAGGATACCATATACTACACCAATACTGACTTGAGGAAGTTTATCCGTCCCGGATATGAGGACAGTCCCATTGCCACCAAGGTGTTTACCGCATGGGATCGTGTGAATGGAACAGATCCGTCAAGTCCGTCGGCCAGCAGTTATCCGGCCATACGCATTCCCCTTCCTTTGTCCGAAGGCAATGCTATCATGCGCAAGTACATGGCCTACCTGGAAGACAACAAAGGACTCAAGGACGACGAGCACGTTAACCGTGATTTTGATGATTCTTACCATTTTATCAGAAATGTCCTGCCCGGATATTACGTTGAGGTGCTGAATGGTGAGGGAGTCATGGTTCGCGTATTTGTGGATGCCTTGTACCTGATTTATAATGCTCGTGTACAGAATGACAGTATAATTGAAGAAGTCCCCTCGTACACCGTCTTTGCAGGAACTCCAGAGGTGGTTCAAAGTTGCCAGTTCTCTCAATCTGATACAGACGAACTTCTCGTGGATGAGTCTTGTACATGGCTGAAGACACCTACGGGTATTTGCACGGAGTTGACTTTGCCTGTTGATGACATCTTTTCAGGAACTCATAAGGACGACAGCCTTAGCAGAGTGGAACTTGTACTAAGCCGTTACAATAAGGAGCAGACGGGTGAGCAATTTGGCATACCCAATAATCTGTTGCTTGTGCGTAAGGGTGAGGTGAATACTTTCTTTAGGGAAAAGAAGACTCCCAATGAAATCACTTCATATGTTGCGGGATTCCAAAAGGTTTATAACACGTATATTTTCTCCAACATCAGTCAGCTTGCAACTTTCATGCATAAGGAGAGGGAAAATGCCGTTAGGCAGTATCTGAAGGAGACTCTTGGCATAGAAACTCCCACCGAAGACCAGATGAAGGAAGGCAGGCATGAGTGGGCGAAGAGCAATCCAGATTGGAACAAGTGCTGTCTGGTGCCTGTGGAGATTACGCAGAACACAGCCACTGGTATGGTTACCAGTGTGTCTCATGATCTCTCGCTTACCAGCGCTCGTCTGGTAAGAGGTACTAAAGATAATCCTATCAAGGTACAGGTGTACTATACCCGTGTGACATCTGCCGATTAGGTGGATGTCTTCTTTTCGCTCTATTACAAACATTTTTAGATTTATTATAATAACATTCTTTGGAGATTGACTAAGTTTTCTTATCTTTGTAAAATAAAATAGGTAAGTATGCTTAAATTTATCTCCTTGGGTAGCAGCAGTAGCGGTAATTGCTATTATCTGGCAACGGATAATACGCAAATACTCATTGATGCCGGCATATCTGTCAAGCCGTTAAGGAACGACCTGAAGGAGAGGGGTGTGATGCTCACAGACATAGACGCCGTGTTCATCACACATGACCATGCAGACCATATAAAGGCTGTCGGTCATCTTGCACATGACTATCATCTTCCTATCTATGCCACCGAGGAGGTTCACCGAGGAATCAACCGTAATTACTGTGTCACAACTAAACTGACGCCAGAACACACAAGGCTTATCCAAAAGTCTCAGACAGTAGAGATAGGCGATTTAAGGGTGACGGCATTCAGCGTTCCACACGACAGCAGCGATTGTGTCGGTTACAGGGTTGAGACCAACGAGGAAATATTTCTTGTGATTACCGACATCGGTCACGCCACGGAACTAATACAGCAAGAAGTCTCGGAGGCCAATTATATAGTACTGGAATCCAATCACGATGTTGATATGCTCATGATGGGACCATATCCATCCTATCTGAAGGGACGTATTCGCAGTGGTCGGGGGCATATCTCTAATGCGGATAGCGCCAAACTTATAGCTGAACATGCATCGCCTGCATTACGTAGAGTCTGGCTGTGTCATCTCAGTGAAGAGAACAATCATCCCGAACTGGCACGCAAGACACATGAGACGGTGCTTCGCGAGTACGGACTTATAGCAGGGGTAGATTTTCAACTTGATGTGCTGAGAAGAAAGCAGGCAAGCGAGCTGATGATACTTAAAACGTGATTAAATAGAAAAAAAGTCTGCAAATATTTGGTCATTCCGAATAAAGTCCGTACCTTTGCACACGGAAACAAAAAGATAATGCGTCCTTAGCTCAGTTGGTAGAGCAATTGACTCTTAATCAATGGGTCCAGGGTTCGAGCCCCTGAGGGCGTACTTTCAAAAGGGATGACTTCTCACGAGGTCATCCCTTTCTCTATATTCAGAAAACGAAAACAATATATAAATATAAGTATGTTTAGGACTAAAAACTGTGGTGAGCTTCGTCTCGCCAATGTTGGGCAGGAGGTGATTCTTGCCGGATGGGTTCAAAGCGTTCACAATTTGGGTGCACTCACTTTCGTAGACCTTCGTGACCGCTATGGCATAACACAGCTTGCCTTTAATGAGGATTGTCCCGAGGAACTTAAGCTCAAGGCAGGAAAGTTGGGGCGTGAATACGTAGTTCAGGCCAAGGGTGTTGTGGCTGAGCGTTATTCCAAGAACAAGAACCTGCCCACTGGAGAAATAGAGATAATGGTTTCGGAGTTGAACATAGTCAATGAATCACTCACTCCCCCCTTCACCATAGAGGAGCAGAGCGATGGTGGCGATGACATCCGCATGAAGTATCGTTATCTGGATCTTCGTCGTCCCAATGTTCGCAAGAACCTGGAATTGCGCCATAAGTTTGCCTTCGAGGTTCGCCGCTATCTTGACCAGCAGGGCTTTCTGGAGATAGAGACGCCTGTTCTTGTTAATTCCACTCCAGAAGGTGCACGCGACTTCGTTGTGCCCTCTCGAATGAATCCAGGTCAGTTCTATGCTCTGCCGCAGAGTCCCCAGACCCTCAAGCAGTTGCTCATGGTGGCTGGTATGGACCGCTACTTCCAGATTGTGAAGTGTTTCCGCGATGAGGATCTTCGTGCCGACCGTCAGCCCGAGTTCACCCAGATAGATTGCGAGATGTCATTTGTAGAGCAGGAGGATGTCTTGCAGGTGTTTGAAGGCATGAACCGTCATCTCTTCAAGGAACTCAAGGGTATAGACATACCTGCTTTGCCTCGTATGACATGGGCCGATGCTATGAAGTTCTATGGAAGCGACAAGCCCGATACACGTTTCGAGATGAAGTTTGTGGAACTCAAGAACATGCAGATTGACAACGCATCTTCTGAGATTGTAGAGAGTATCTTCCCTGAGGGGTTCGGCGTGTTCGATTCTGCGCAGTACATCGGTGCTATTTGCTGTCAGGGACAGACTGTTCTCACCCGCAAGCAGATAGATCAGATTACAGACTTCGTGAAGCGTCCTCAGATTGGCGCCAAGGGTCTTGTTTATGCTCGAGTGGAGGCCGACGGGTCAGTGAAGAGCAGCGTAGACAAGTTCTATGCCCAGGATACTTTGCAGGTGCTCAAGGATAAGATGAACGCCCAGCCTGGCGATCTCATCCTTATTCTATCCGGCGAGGATGCCATGAAGGTGAGAAAGCAGCTTTGCGAACTTCGTTTGGAGATGGGCCAGCGCATGGGACTTCGCCCCAAGGACCAGTACTCATGCCTGTGGATTGTCGATTTCCCCATGTACGAGTGGAGCGACGAGGAGCAGCGTCTCATGGCTATGCATCATCCATTTACCTCACCCAAGCCAGAGGACGTGCCCTTGCTGGATACCGATCCTGCTCGTGTTCGTGCCAATGCCTACGACATGGTCATCAATGGCGTGGAAGTAGGTGGTGGCAGCATCCGTATCCACGATGCCAAGTTGCAGCAGAAGATATTTGAGATTCTTGGTTTCACCCCCGAACAGGCACAGGAGAAGTTTGGCTTCCTCATGAATGCCTTCAAGTATGGCGCACCTCCTCATGGTGGTTTGGCATATGGTCTGGATCGTTTTGTAAGCCTGTTTGCCGAACTGGATAGCATCCGTGATGTCATTGCATTCCCCAAGAACAATAGCGGTCGCGATGTCATGCTTGATGCTCCCGGTGCCATTGACCAGAAGCAACTCGATGAACTTTCCCTGGCCATAGATATAAAGGAATAATTCGCCGTTGCAAGCGTAAAGCCTATAATATTATAAATAAGGTGTGCCTTTCGCTCCAGTAGGACTAAGGTACACCTTATTTCGTGTTGTTTTGCAACAGAAGTGAAACTGATAAGACTTAAACCGACCCTTAAAAGAGTTTTATTTGTTTTGCGCATTCTCTTCTTTGCTTAAGAATATCAAGAATTCTTTGCGTATGGGTGTCTCAAACTGCATTTGCTTTCTGGTGACAGGATGGTAGAAATAGAAACGATAGGCATGTAGTACTAGGCAGTGCGGCGGGCATGCCCGTTGCCATGCTTCTGCTCTCCGGCCACAGAGTTTCCAGGTTCGGCAATATGCACACGTATCTAAATGCACGGAGGGCTGGAATGTCAAGTGCAAATATATGAAAAAGAGGTATGGTGGAGAAAAAAGGATGCTGTATTTGTATGTGCGAACTTTGGCAATGTTTGCTTATGATAATAAAGAAAAAGTCCGATATTCAAATGAATACCGGACTTCTAAATATAGTGCCCAAGACAGGAGTCGAACCTGCACGCCTCTCGACACACGCACCTGAAACGTGCGCGTCTACCAATTCCGCCACTTGGGCAAACATGGAGCGGAAAACGAGGCTCGAACTCGCGACCCCAACCTTGGCAAGGTTGTGCTCTACCAACTGAGCTATTTCCGCATTGAAAGTGAAGAGGAGGAGACTCGAACTCCCACGCCTCGCGGCACTGCCACCTCAAAGCAGCGCGTCTACCATTCCGCCACCTCTCCATTTCAGATTACAAATTAATTATGTGCCCAAGACAGGAGTCGAACCTGCACGCCTCTCGACACACGCACCTGAAACGTGCGCGTCTACCAATTCCGCCACTTGGGCAAACATAGAGCGGAAAACGAGGCTCGAACTCGCGACCCCAACCTTGGCAAGGTTGTGCTCTACCAACTGAGCTATTTCCGCATATTATTGTTGCTTGCTTTGTAATCTAATCTTTCAACTCTCATCCATTAAGGATGGCTTTTCCTCTGAATTGCGGTGCAAAGGTACTGCTTTTTTTTGAATGATGCAAGTGTTTTAGTAGAAAAAATATGATGAGATGCTATTTTCTTTCTCTTTATCTAACTTTGATGTGTGGCCAGTAGATTTTTGTTTGTGGATACGTAAAGCTTTGAGTTCTGTTCTTACGTAATGTTTGCGTGTAGGTATTCTTGATGATGCAAGATTTTGCGAATGAGCTGGCCTGTAGATAAAGAAATAAGGTTCGAGCCATGAGAACTCGAACCTTATTTTAGTTTGTTTCTTGTGTATTCTGAACTTATGCTTCTGCGATGGGCTCAACGCTTACGGTTGAACGGTTCAGACGACCCTTGCGGAATGTCACGATACCGTCTGCCAGAGCGTACAGAGTGTCATCCTTGCCGATGCCTACGTTCTTGCCAGGGTAGTGGCGTGTGCCACGCTGACGAACGATTACATTGCCGGCAATGCACTTCTCACCACCGAAGATCTTAATACCGAGTCGCTGTGATGCTGACTCACGGCCGTTCTTTGAACTACCAACACCTTTTTTATGTGCCATTCTGTGTTCCTCCTGTGATTTTAGTGATTAAGCAATAACTTCCTTGATAGTCAACTCGGTGAACTGCTGACGGTGACCGTTCAGCTTGCGGTAACCCTTGCGACGCTTCTTGTGGAATACCAGAACCTTGTCGCCCTTTACCAGGGGAGATACCACTTCACATACAACCTTAGCACCCTCTACAGTGGGAGTACCTACGGTGATAGTACCGTTGTTGTCTACCAACAACACTTTCTCAAACTCAGCAGCCTGACCAGCCTCGGCACCAGCGATGTGGTGTACGAAGAGCTTCTTGCCAGCTTCAGCCTTGAACTGCTGACCGTTAATCTCTACGATTGCGTACATTTGTTTATTTATTATTTAACGGGTTTGACCGCGGGGCGGAATCATCTCGTGATTCACTTTTTCGAGCCTCAACGGCATAAATCGGGTGCAAAATTAGCACTTTTCTTTGAGATGTGCAAGAAAAAGTGCGCTAATCTGTTATTTATTTGCGTTATAGCGCTTGTTCAGACCTGTTACGATGTCCTTGGTGATGTTGTACTGGGGGTTGGCGATAAGAAGATTGTCGCCGGCCTTTATCATCACGTAGTCATATTTCTTGGTCTGGTTGTATATTTTCAGGAAGTTCTGTATGCTGTCGCGTGCTTCCTGGTTGATGCGTGCCTGCTCCTCGTTGAACTCGTTGTTCAGCTTTGCTGCCAGTTCCTGGAGTTCCATCTCCTGCTGCTGGAGGTTGCGCTGTGCGTTTTCCAGTTCGTCGCGTGTCTGGAAACCGTTGTTCTCATACTTGCGCTGCATTGCAGCTGCGCTGGACTCCAGTCGGCGCTGTCTTTGTCCCAGTGTGTTCTGTATGTCTGCGCCCTTGCGGGTAAGAACACCCTCATAGTCCTTGTAGAGCTGATACTGGCTCATGAGACTGTCCAACTCAACATAGGCAATACGCAGACCGGTTGCTTCAGTTCCGGCATTTTGTGCTGTTTCCACTTTGCCAGCCCCATTGTTGTTGCATGATGCAAGGCACAGAGCCATGCCCATGATCAGAAAAAGATACTTTTTCATTGTCTATTTATCTATAATTATTTGTTCGTTGCGTTTTCCTTCACTCGGTGTGGACTCTGGTGCCGCATCATCCTGTCCATGCTTTGCACACAATGGATGCCTTTCTTGCGCATTTCCGGACTCTGGCCAATGTGAAGACTGCGAAATTTGCCACCTTTTTGCAGAAGTATGCGTATGGACAGCAGCAATATGCTGATTGCGCAAATTCCAAGCGTCAAGAGTAAGAGTTTC
>JAEIGA010011448.1_pt1 | contig 13469 bp, 10 predicted proteins | sample 9270691 | NCBI WGS metagenome assembly JAEIGA01 (sample SAMN17057246, study PRJNA624740) | gut metagenome | biome: biome; isolation source: fecal sample | host: Bos grunniens | place: China: Xizang | collected 2019
ATGTGACAGACGAAAAGGCTGTCATTTACACCGGCCTGAATCCTCCTTTTGCCCGTGAAGGTGTGACCCACTTTGAACGGGGCGGTAAGCACTACATCCTGACCAGCGGCATGATCGGCTATGTGCCCAATCCCAGTGAAGTCGCTGTGTCTGATAACTGGATGGGCCCCTTCGCCGTTTTGGGAGATCCTCATGTAGACGACACCAGCTCTGCCAGCTTCAATTCCCAGGCAAGCTTCGCATTCAAGGTAGCGGGCACTGAACAAATCATCATTATGGCGGACCGGTGGGTACCTGAATATGTAATGACCAAGGAGCGCTATGACAGCTTTGTCCGCGCCATTGGCCAGAACTACGATAAGTCCCTGAAGGCATCCTTTAAGGATATGATGAATATGTTCAAATCCCCCATGATGGGCAGCGCCGATACCTCCATTGCCAATTATGTATGGCTCCCGGTGGAGTGGGACGGTGACATGCCTCGGATTCGTTGGTATGATCAGTGGCGGGTTGAAGAACTGTTTAAGAAGTGATGATTTTCTGACATAAAGGAGGGATCGATTACTATGAAGAAGACCGTAAAAATAATTGTTTCGTTATTGCTCGTAGCTGTAATGGCTGTGTCCTTGATTGCCTGCTCAGGAAAAAAGAGTGATGAGAACACCTATACTATTTGGATCGCAACTGGTGAGAATGCTACATATTATTCCGATTACAATGATAATCCTGCAATCAAGTACTGGAATTCCCTGCAGTATAAGGGCAAAGACGGGGAGTTGGTGGATGTCGAGATGGAATTTGAGTCTGGTATTGCCGGACAGGCAGAGTCCTTCTTTAATACAATGATCGCAACCTGGGATGATCAGTATGATGTTATCGAATTGTCTCAGGGCGCGTATTCCGCAGCGCAGTTATATGAAGAAGGCATTCTGATCGACCTGACACCTTATATTGAAGCGGGTGCCATGCCCAACTATGTCAAGTGGCTGGAGCAGAATCCCGATTACGCGCTAACTGCGACCAATCTGGTAGATGGCGAACCCAAGTACCTGCAACTGTATAGTTACAGCGATGATTTGACCCCTTGGGGAGGTTGGCAGTACAGAAGAGATTGGATCGTAAAGTATGGAAAAAATCCTTCTACTGGTGAAGCCTTTACAGGCGGATACGATGCCGATGGCAAGTGGTCTGATGACATCATTTTCCCTAGCTGGTATAAGACGGATTTGAAGGATAGCTATATTGCCAATGTTGACCCTGACTGGGATGGCACGGTTCCTGTATTTATTTCTGACTGGGAGTGGATGCTAGAGATTTTTGCAACCGCTATTGAAGACCAGGGCCTGACAAATGGTTATGCTATGAGTCTTTGGTATCCTGGTTATATGGAAAACGGCACGATCCTGACCGGTTTTGGCGGTGGTTCAGCAGGTGTGTATAAGGATGGATCGACAATCAAATTTGGCGGCACCAGCGACAATTTCAAAACCTATTTGCAGTGCATGAACCAGTGGTATAAGAACGGTTGGATCAATCAGAACTTTACTGACCACAGCTCCGATGCTTTCTACATGGTGGATACTGTGAATATGTTCAGCGGAAATGTGGGCCTTTTCTACAGCACAGAGGCAACCACGCTAAACAAACTGGAAGATCCTGATTTCCCTGCAACAAAAGGCATTTATGTTGCTGCATTGCGCGAGCCCATCAATGACATTTATGGCAGCGGTGAACCGGGCGGCCAGAAATATGTTCCTGGTGTCAATGAATTCATTCCCGATAACTTCTATCAGGTGACCAAGGAGAACATCTCTATTGGCCTCACCTCCAGCTTGGTCAATAACGACAAGGATATTTATGCGCTGCTGTCTGCTATTGACTACCTTTATGAGCCGGAGGGCGGCAGCCTGCTGATTGTTGTCGGCCTTACCGCAGAGCAGTATGCGACTGTTGCTGAAGAAGGAGATATCTACCACAGATTAGGATTCAATGAGTCCGGTACATATTATAAGCTGGAGGACCCGGAGAACCCGTTTAAGTACAAACCCGTTGATGCGGTCTATGAAAACTCTGAACTGGGAAACCCCTGCAAAATCAACCGCTTCCCAGGTTTGAAGACAAAGGATCTGCTCGATGGCATAAGGCCTGAAGCTGTGCCTCTGTTCGACGAGTGGTTGGCGTATCAGGCAACTGGGCAGTTGCTTTCCTCCTTTACAAGTCAGCTGAGCCAGGAAGACTCCAAAACATATACTTCCGTCACCCAGAATATCCGGGATTACAGCTACGGCGAGATTCCCAAGTTCATCATGGGAACGAAGAATTTCGAGAGCGATTGGAATGACTATTGCAAACAGATCAAGCGCTATGGCTACGAGAAGGTAGTTGATATTTTCCAGGCACTTCTCGATCAGTTCTCTTGATAAAGTATGGGGAGGATATAACATGCTTGGTAATATGATCTACATGGCAACCGGCAAGCTGATTGGAAAGCTGCCGGTGCCGGAAACTGCACAGGTGGCAAGAAATATTGCTGCGCAGGGCATGGTGCTGTTGAAAAACGACGGCACTCTGCCTATGCAGCCTAAAAAGGTTGCACTGTTTGGCGTTGGTGCGGAGGATACTGTGGTCTGTGGCACCGGCAGTGGTTACGCATTCAGCCCATATACCGTCTCTGTCCGTCAGGGCCTGGAGAATGCAGGCTTTGAGATTACCTCTAATCTGTATTTTGCAAACTACAAGAAGCTGAAAAAGCAGCTGGAAAAGAGCGGTCCAAAGCTCAGCATGCTCGATAAACGCTTCAGCGGTATCCGCTTCATGATGGATGCCCCCCGGATCACGGCCCAGGAGATGGATGCTGCCAAGGCTGCGGACACCGCCATTTATGTGGTCTGCCGCAACACCGGCGAGAACTTTGACCGCAAAGCGGAAAAGGGCGATTACTACCTGACCGATGCGGAAGAAGCCAACATCCGTGCGCTCACAAAGACTTTCGCGCACACTGTCGTAATCCTGAACACCTGTGTCATTGACGCAGCCGTTCTGGAGAGCATCCCCGGTGTGTCTTCCATCGTGCTGATGGGACAGGCTGGTCTGGAATCCGGTAACGCCTTGGCGGATATCCTCACCGGAAAGGTAACCCCATCCGGTAAACTCACCGATACCTGGGCCAAGCGGTATGAGGATTATCCCGCATCCGCTACTTTCTCCGCCAACGACGGCGTCACCCTTCAGGAGGACTACACTGAGGATATCTTTGTGGGATACCGCCATTTCGATACTGCCCAGCTGGATGTTGTGTATCCCTTTGGCTATGGCCTGTCCTATACCACCTTTGATTATCAGAATATCCGGGTAACCGCAGACTGGAATCAGGTTGCGGTGGAACTGACGGTGGAAAATACCGGAAAGTATGACGGCCGTGAGATCGTGCAGGTCTATGCCAGCGCTCCGGCCGGGAGATTGCCCAAGCCCTATCAGGAATTGAAGGGCTATGCAAAGACTGAAACGCTCAAGCCCGGCAAAAAGACAACGGTTAAAATTGATATCCCCACCAATACCCTCGCAAGCTATGACGAAAGCAAGGCAGCATGGATCATGGAAGCTGGCGACTATCTGATCCGTGTAGGTAGGGACAGCCGCCACACAGAAATTGCTGCTGTGATCCGCTTAGATGGAGAAGCGGTGCTTACTCAGCTCAGCAACCAATTGAAACCTGATCATGCGCTGGAGATCCGGGAATATCCTGTTACGGTGCGTGAGGAAACAGACGCTCCCATTATCGAATTGACTGCTGCTGATTGTGCAACCCACAATGAAGCAAGCAAGATCGAACGCAAAATCGTGACCTATCAGGCCGCGGGTGCTGCATACACCATTCCTGAACGTAAATTCCAGTTCCCCGTGGTATGCGAAGAAACGGTGGAAACTGTCCGAAGCTGCCCCAGTGCCACACTGCTGGACGTGAAGGCTGGCAAGGTGACAATGGAGGAGTTTGTAGCTTCTCTGGATACGGAAACCCTGCTTCGCATCATCACTGGTATCGGTAGTGAGACCAAGCACCCGGTTCCAAAGCGGACTGAGGGGAAGATCAAATTCAATCCACCTGCTACCGCTGCCTCTGGCAAGACCACTAGTCAGTATGCGGATTCCTTGGGCATTCCCGCTATTGCGCTGGCAGACGGCCCTGCGGGTCTGCATCTGACAGGCGAGCCTTCTACCGGCTACCCCGTCGGCATGGTAGTTGCGCAGTGCTGGGATCCGGAAGCCGCCTACCGTGTTGGAGATTGCTTCGGCAAGGAGATGGAGCATTACAACGCTACCATCAATCTGGGCCCTGGTATGAATATCCATCGAGACCCCCTGTGCGGACGAAACTTTGAATACTATTCCGAAGATCCTCTGCTGACCGGCAAGACCGCAGCGGCATTCACAATGGGCTTGCAGGAAAATCATCCCGGCTATGGCGTTGCCATCAAGCATTTTGCGGCCAATAACCAGGAGACGGACCGAATCAACTCCAATGCCACCATCTCTGAGCGCGCATTGCGAGAGATCTACCTGAAGGGCTTTGAGATCTGCGTCAAGGAAGCGAAGCCTATGACGGTCATGTCCTCCTACAATCTGATCAACGGACAGCATACCAGCTCTTGTTATGAGCTGCTGACCGATATTCTCCGAGGTGAATGGGGCTTTGACGGTTTTGTTATGACTGACTGGGATTCACAGAGTGAAAAGCCTTTTGATTTCCATGCAGGCAACGACATTATCATGGGCGGCTATCCCACCGACGTGATTGCCGCGGCGATCAGCGGTATGAAGGCCAAGTTCGATAAGGATGGCGCGGTGCATCAGGACAAAATCGCTATGTACGGTGGCATCTTCAACAAAATGGTTGATGCCTGGGGTAGCTTCTCTCCGGAGCCCGATGGCAAGAATGTGTTGAAGGTAACGGTTGTTGCGGATACAAAGATTTCTCCCAGAGTCGAGGAAGCTGTGAAGCAGGGCATTGCCAAGGTGAAAGAAAATGCGGACGGCACCAAAACGGTAATCTACACGGGTACGAATCGCGGTGCATATCTGTCTCTAGGTGATATTCAGCGCAGCGCAATCCATGTGCTGACAACGATCATGAACAATGTCTTGTAAAGCTAGACAAAAATAACAGTACGAAATAGCAATCGCCCATGGGATTCCCCATGGGCGATTGCTGTTATCCGGCAAATCAATGATCCTATTGAACATTAACCTGCTCAATATTTCAAAAGATTGTGCATATGCTTTTTCAGTTGCTGTGCGTTGGTCGAAAAATCTGCTGGAAATTTTTCCGGATGGCAATATTCTACAGCGTAAATTCCGCGGTATCCATCTTTTTCCATTCGAACCAGGATCTCCTTCAGCGGAATTACACCCTGGCCAGAGACACAACCGCTCATCACTTTTCCATCCTTTGTCCATTCTGCGGGGAACAGGCGATCTTTCCACGTGGCCATTCTCAGCACCACATCTTTCACATGGACATGCACAACATGCTGCTTCAAAGCTTCATAGTATTCTAATGGATCATCACCGTGGGGCAGCATGTTTGCGGTATCATATACCAGACCCAACTGTGGCACCTGTTCCAGAATCCAACGGCAGTCTTCGATACCGGAAAGGCATGAATAATCGTGTGGCGTGGTTTCAAAGCACACTTGGATGCCGGTACCTACTGCCATAGAAACTGCCATAGCAAAATACTTCTTCAGCCGATTCCGAACTTTTGTTTTTCCCAGCTTGGCGCAAACCTTTTTATCCTTTTGTGGATTCACAGGCACGATCATAAACAGCTTTGCCCCCAGTGTTACAGCGGATCGCAGCTGCTTTGTGAGGGATTTTCGGATTCTTTTCTCACTGCTCGAGAAGAAGGATACTGCGCCAATATAGCAATAGGGTTTCACGCCTGTTTCCCTGGTAGCAGCTACATATTCCTGCAGGCGGCGTCCCGAGAGTCGCATAACATCCACATACGGGATGCCTTCTTTTTTTGCCAGTGTCAGACAGTCCTTGACGGACAGCTTCTTCATTGCTGAGTCGATATCTAGCGTAAAGGTCATCAGACTTAGCTGCTCACATTTCATCAGACACCCTCCTTTGCCAGCATCGCACGGATATTTCTGCAACCAAGCCGCAGATCATCCATCATATCTCCTGCCGACTTATCCTGATCGATGATGAGTCCGCCATCCAGATAGGGCAGCTGATCCAGAAGAGCCAGCACCTGCGCTGTTTTAACGCAACCTTCACCAATAGGGGCAAACTTTTCTGCCGGCATGTTCTGACAGGTATAGTTACGGTAGCCTTCATGCATATCCTTTAGATGTAGCGATACGATACGGTTCCGATACTTTTTTACCATTTCCACCTCATTTGCGTGCATCGCTGCCCAGCCGATATCCAATTGAAGCATTACATCGGGACCGGCTAATTCCAAAAAGTAGTCCAGGGCAGATACGGCCTTTCCGCTAACGGAAATATTCTTTAATTCGCTGTCGTGGTTGTGATATACCATCGTGCAGCCCATGGGGTGCAATGCTTCAGATATCTTCCGGTAGGTTTTCGCCCACTTCTTTGCGCCCCGCGCATCCGAGAACATACCGCTGGCTACAAAGTACCGGATACCGAATTGCTCGTGCGCCTTTTTCAGCTTCTTGATGGCCATTCCGGCAGGCATAATAAAATTACCAAAGCCTATGCCCACGTGAGCCGACGGAATCACCATGCCCTTCGCGTCCAAAATTGTTTTCAACTCTGCCATGCGATCAAATGCAAAAAGATGGGGAGGCATTTTTCCCTGCCTCTCATTCAAGAGAAGATAGGGTTCAACCCCATCAAAGCCAAGCGCCTGCAACTTGCTGACGGCTTCTGATAGATTTTCGCTTAATTCTTTTCCAATTCCAAATGTTTGTGTTGCCAGCATTACCTTACCTCCTGTCAAATTCAGTTATGGAGAATCTGTTACAGAACATACTGCATAATTGGCAAGCCACCCTTTTCGTTATGAATAGGGTGGCTCGTTACTCAAAACAATACGAGGATTACAGTTTAATAACTTTCTTGCAGTTTGCTGCCTTCGCACAATCCTCGCCTACATATACAGTGTATTCGGAGTCCAGTACCCATTCGCCGCGATCGTAGAAGCGCAGATCGTTGACGGGGATGATGATCTCCACTACCTTCTCCTCGTTGGGAGCAAGCTCTACACGCTTCATGCCCTTCAGGAGCTTGATGGGACGGTCGTCGCCATTACAGGAAGCATTGGAGCCAACATAGACCTGAACAACATCTGCACCCTGAACCTTGCCGGTATTCTTGACGGTGGACTTGACGACGACGGTACCGGCATTCACAGATACATTCGCATCGCCCAACTGGAAGCTGGTATAGCTAAGACCATAGCCAAAGGGATAAGCGGCTGTTTTGCCTTCCTTATCCAGCTTGGTATAGCCGTGATAGTAGCCGTAGTCGATGGTGTAGGGGTGCTGGCCAATGTACTTAAATTCGGGGTAATCATCCTCATGCTGCGCAACGGAGAAGGGAAGTTTGCCGGAGAAGTTTACCTTTCCGGACAGCAGGTTTGCCAGAGCGGTACCGCCTTCGCAACCGCCGTAGTAATGCATGATAACAGCATCGGCATATTCCTTCCACTCATCGATCAGTACCGCGCTGCCGGAGAACAGGCATACGACTACCTTCTTGCCAGCCTTCTTTAGCCCCTTGATCAGCTCGATTTCCTCGGGCTTCAACCGCAGGGTCAGACGGTCACCGCCGCCATTGTGCGGCTTTTCGGTCAGCTTATAGTTCATGTTGGCGAAGTATTCGCCCTCAGTCTTATAGTCAAAACCGGCGCAGACCACAGCTACATTGCCAGGTGCGTTGAATGCAACAGAGTTAGCAACCGGAACGGGGTCCTTCTTGCCCTTCGCGGGGTCAGTAGGACCGGCAAGAATGATGTCTTTGAAGACCTTCTTCAGACCCTTGTAGGGAGTGATGATGTTTTTGTCCCAAACACGGCTGGAGCCATGGTCGCCGGTATTGATCACATCGGCATAATTGCCGCAGACGATCAGGGAGGTATCGGGTGCCAAAGGCAGAACGCCATTGTTCTCCAGTAGGACCATGCCCTTTTCGGCAGCTTCCAGAGCCACAGCACGGTTGGCAGGGGAGGCAACCACATCCAGGGAGCGGGGCTTGATATTGGGCTGCTGACGGATCAGTGCCTTCAGAATATTCTGGACAGCCCGGTCGATATGCTCGATGTTCAGCAGACCCTTATCCAGACACTTTTTGATATTTGCGTCGGTGTACTTCATGGTGAACATCATTTCGCAGTCCAAACCGGCGCGGAGGCTGTGTTCACAGTTGTAAGTGCCCCAAACGAAATCACTCATGACGAAACCATCGAAGCCCCACTCCCGGCGCAGGATGTCGGTCAGCAGCTTCTTGTTTTCGCCGCAGTGATATTCTTCATAGCGGTTATAGGCACTCATGACGCACTGTGCACCGGCATCTACGCACTTCTTAAAGTGGGGTAGGTATACCTCATGCAGAGCCCGGTCATCGATATGTACATCGATATAGAAGCGCAGGTCTTCCATAGAGTTCAGAGCAAAGTGTTTGACACAGGCAATGATGCCCTCTTCCTGAACAGCCACAGTCAGAGCCTTGCCCATTTCACCCAGCAGATAGGGATCTTCGCCGTAGCTTTCCTGAGTGCGACCCCAACGGGGATTCCGGGCCACATTGATACAGACACCTGCAAAAAGGTTTGCGCCCTGTGCAATTGCTTCATCGGCGATCACTTTGCCCACCCGGTATTCCAGATCAGGGTCAAAACTGGAGGCCCGGGCCACAGCGGAGGGAAAGCAGGTGGAATTGAGCATGACAACGCCACGAGGGCCGTCGGTAAACAGCACAGGCGGTACGCCAAGTCGCTTACATCCGCCGGCAGGCAGGGCATGGACATTGTAATTGCGTCCGGTTTGAATCATGTCAATCTGGAACTGCGCTGTCAGATGGCCGGAGAGCATATACATTTTTTCCTTCAGGGTCATTTCATTGGTGAGCTTCTTCGCCTGCTCGTGGAGCACTTCTTTTGTGGGATTGGATTGATAGACCTTTATTGCCTGCTGATAGTTCATGACAATTCTCCTTTCATGATACAACAAGGGCGGCGGCTATTGCCGCCGCCCTTGTTGGGGTTCCGATATGTATACGATAACAACATAATAACAAATGATATTCCGATGCCTGTTTCAAAAATCCGATATAATTTTAGTAAATTAGACTTGTTTTTTGAGATGGACTAAAAAATGATTGAAATATCAAATTTTTTATAATACAATCATAGTGAAACTCGAGAACGTCCGGGAAGGGAGATTCTAATGAGACTAAAAGAAAATATTGATTATTCTGTTTTTCTCAAAACGGTACAAAAATGCCAGGGGGAGGTCCTTTTGGTGACATCGGAGGGGGATCAGCTTAATCTTAAATCCACCCTGTCTCAGTTCATTTTCGCTGCAGCCATCAGCGGAAAACTTAGACTGTCGGAAGGCAGATTGAAATTGGAAAACGGTGAGGACATATTGCTTCTGGAAACTTTCACAGTGACGGAGGAATAAGAAATGATGTATATCGAGCAGAGGTTGTCTTTCTTCCGGGAGATGATCGGATGTTGCCATGCGTTGTATCTTTGGAAGTATGACCGCAATCTGAACCTGTTGGAGAGCAACTGTCCAGAAGAAGCCTTGCTGCATAGTCTTTTGACAATCAGCAAGCGGTGGGATAACTTAGTTGAGTATTTAAATGACGGCAGAAAACCATTGATACTGTCGAATGAAATGGGTTTGATGTGGATTACCGTGCCTGACTTTGGTGAGGAAAAACTGCAGGCCATTCACGTATTGGGGCCGTTTTTTTTCTATGATATGTCAGTGGCGCAGATCGAAAATGAATTGCGCAGGAGAAAACTATCCGCAGACCTTTGGCAAAAAGTGATCCAGGTGATCCGTGCTTTACCTGTGATTGCGGTGTCCCGTACCATGGAATATACCGTTATGCTCCACTTCTGTATTACCGGCGATAAGCTGGATGTTAACGATATTCGTTTTCTGGATGACCAACCCAACATAATATCAGAGTTGGAGATAGAGGGGATACATGGCACCTACGAGGTCGAAAAAGAAATGGTGCGCCTGGTTCGGGAAGGTGACCTGGACTACAAAAAGCATATGAAGGTGCTCGCCAGTACAGGACGGGTCGGTAACATTGCCGATGGTACGCCACTGCGGCAGCTTAAGAACATGATCATTGTCAATATCACATTGGTATCACGGGCTGCCATGGATGGAGGTTTACCGCCGGAAACGGCTTACACGCTTTCCGACCGTTACCTGCAAGCAGTGGAAAAGAGCAGTTCTATACAGGCACTGACAGAAATCAACAGCACCATGCAAGAGGATTATGTTCAGCGTGTTCACCAATATCGGCAGAACGAAACGCTGTCCAAGCCAATTCGAGTATGCCTGGAGCAGATGCGCAGCCGGATGGAGGATAATATTTCGCTGGAAGGTTTGGCAAACGAGTTTGGTTATTCTACTTACTATTTGAGCAAAAAGTTCAAGAAAGAAACTGGACAGACATTTAAGGACTATCTTCGCCAAATTCGTTTGGAGCGTGCAAAATTTCTGCTCCGCACCACAGATACCAGCATCCTGGAAATCAGCGAACGGCTACAATTCTGTTCCCAGAGCTATTTTGCCGACAGCTTCCGCAAGGCCTACGGAATCAGCCCGACTGACTACCGCGAACAAATAAATGAGGAATAATTGATACTTGATGGCATGACTCTGGTTGGCACCAGGGTCATGCTTTTTTATTAGCCAAGTCCTGTGCAATCTGACCCATTTCGGACTCCAGCTTATAGAATGCCATGATAATTGCGCAGATGATATATCCTAACATAGGCATACCAGCAAAACACCAGATGAAGAAGCTTTGGACTTGTGGGGGTTGGGATATGATTTGCGTGGTTGCCTCTGGTGCAATATAGCCAAGCGTATTGATTCCAGCCAGCAGCAGTGTCTGACTCAAACCCATCACTATAGTTTGTGTAATGCTGTTGACGGAGACAGAGAAACCGTCCGCACGAAACCCATTTTTCCACTCGATATGGTCCAATGCCTCGGCAAGAAGAGATGCCATCGCATAGGTAGGTAGGGCACCTGTGGATTTTACAAACAGTCCTGCTAATACCACGACGAGATTGCTTGGGCTGAGCAATGCCACCAAAGAACCAATAGCGGCGATGGTAAAGCCTGCGATTGTAACCCGACGCTTTCCGAATTTACGCACCAGAGGCCATAGGATGATGATACCGATACCCATCGGTGCTTGCCCGATCATGTTTACAAGTATCTGCTTGGTTGCACCGCTTTCTATGGAGTCTCCCAGAACCCAGTTGCAGTAGTAAAGCATGGAATTGGTGGACAGGTTGTTGCATAGATGTAGGATCATGGTGAAAATGGTGATCATGACCCAATAACGATCTCTGAAACAAGCAGCGATCTGTTTGCGGAAGGATACGGTTTCTGTTTGCACATCGGGCTCATCCGCTTCTGCGGTGACACGCTCCAGGGTGAAATAGTACTCGATCAATGTAGCAGGAATTGCGATAATGGAGAGGATACCCATAATCGTGAGCCAGGAACCTTGCGCATCTGTACCTACGCCGATCTGCTTGACCAGCAGGGGCATAACGATGGTTGCCAGCATACCGGGGATCATGGCAGTGCCAGTAGATGTCAGCATAGCCAAACTGTCGCGCTGCTTTGTGTTGCGGGTAGAGAGGGGAACCATAAGGGAGTGGCTCAGTGAGTATACGGAGAAAGCAAGGCTGAAAAATAAGTTGTAACTGATTACGATCCAGGCGATCTGAATCGCATAGGAGGCTTTTGGAACGGCATAGAGCAAAACACCGCATACAGCTAGGAGAATTCCGGAGGCAAGGATCCAGGGACGTGCCTTGCCCTGGGAAGTTCTGGTCCGGTCAATCATACGGCCAATCGCGATGCTGGCAAGACCGCTTATGAGCTTGGATACCAACGGCATCATGGTCAAAAAACCGCCCGCCAAGCCAAGGACATCCGTGTAGAACTGGGTCAGATAGGTCCCGGCAATGCCTGTGTAGACCATATACACGAGGCAGGGGCCAAGAAAGTAGCCCATAATCTGTTCGCTCTTCTGTGTGTTATCAGAGCCAATTCTCGAACGAAGCCATTTGGAAGAAAAAATATTATGTTTCATGGAAACCTCCAGTTATAGACGGATCTCGACTATGTTACAAGTAGAAATTTTATAGACAGGTGTTGATTTTTTCTGTGATTTTATTATAATAAATGCAATGGGATGAATGCAATCAGCAAAACCAGGCGGTTTGAAAGAAAAACAACAAACATAGCGAATCTGTTGATGGAGGGGACAAAATGAATTATATTGATGCCCGAGTTCGTTATACACGAATGATCATTGAGCAGAGTTTTTTAGAACTGCTGCGAGAAAAATCCTATAGCAAAATCACGGTTACAGAGTTGTGTCAGAAAGCACAGGTGAACCGTGCGACCTTTTATAAGCATTACCTGGATGTACCGGATTTGCTGGAAAAAATAGAGGAGCAGCTGTTTCAGCAGATTCGCTCAGTCTTTACCAGTCAGAATATTGATTTAGAGAGTTTCCTTTTGGATATGCTCCACTACACCTGTAAAGAAAAAGACCGCTATATGGCTTTGGGCAGCGAAAACGGCGACCCGAATCTCATGACGAAGACTTTTCTTGTGTGTTATGAGAGTGCGTATCCGGTCTTGACACAGAATATGCCGCAGCTAAAAGAGAACGAACGCAAAATGCTTTACCACTTCCTTTCCCAAGGCGCAGGAGGAATCCTGACGTGGTGGATCAAAGACGGCATGAGGGAATCGCCCGAATCAATCACCCAATTCATTCTTCATTTGTGCACAATTACCGCTGATGGCGTGCAGAATAACAGCATAAAAGTCGGACCTTAGATCGGGTCCGACTTTTTGCTTTTTGGATACCATTGTTGTTTTTTTGACCTGATTAAGAAATGTGGCTAAATACTGATAGTTACGGCGAGAAAATGATAATAACTTTTCCAGATCATCTGTTAGTATTATATTGCAGTATTGCAAGTACATCCCGATTAGCAAAGGAGCGAGCAACTTGATGAACCAACACCATTCATATCTCGGTATAGAGTTAGGCTCTACCCGTATTAAGGCAGTTGCAATTGACGGCATGCACATTCCCGTATCTTCCGGTGATTATACCTGGAGAAGCAGCTTTGAAAACGGCGTTTGGACTTATGACCTGGCGGAGGTCTGGAAGGGTCTGAAAGTGGCGCTGTCCGGCGTGGAAAA
>JAEIGA010011449.1_pt1 | contig 13468 bp, 14 predicted proteins | sample 9270691 | NCBI WGS metagenome assembly JAEIGA01 (sample SAMN17057246, study PRJNA624740) | gut metagenome | biome: biome; isolation source: fecal sample | host: Bos grunniens | place: China: Xizang | collected 2019
GGGATTGTGTTCACGTCTGAAAGGTAAAGCTGTTTCGGATACTCATGCTGTAAGGGAGGTACTTTCGGCACTGGATGTAGCGGACGGTTACGAACTGGACGATGAGAATCCTTTCCTGTCATTGGAGGAGCAATTAAAGCAAATCCTGAGTCCGAAAGGTATCATGTGTCGGCAAGTGGAGCTGAAAGGCAGATGGTGGAAAACGGCTGTCGGTCCAATGTTGGGATATGATAAGGAAGGTAAATGGGTAGCGTTACTTCCGTCGCGCACGAAGATGGCTTATACTTATACGAATAAGGAAGGCAAAAAGGTGGAGGTTACCGACCAAAGCATGAAGGAAGTTCTGAAGACGGAAGCTCTCTGTTTCTTCTCGGCATTGCCTATGAGAAAAATAAATATGGGTGATTTGTTGAGTTTCATGGTGAAGTCCTTTACCATGAATGACATTCTTCGTCTCTTCCTCATTTCGGCACTGATTGCGGTATTAGGTATGTTCTTGCCTTATGTAAACAAGCAGATGTTCGATACGGTCATACCGAATGGCACCAAGAGTGATATCATTCCAGTTGCTTCGTTGTTGATAGGTGCTACAATGGGAGGTATTTTATTCAATTTGATACGCGACTGGATGCTGAAGCGTATGAAAGAACTGGTAAGCATTCGTGTGGAACCGGCTGTTATGGCACGTACCTTTTTGTTAAAGGCTAAGTTCTTTATGCAGTATTCGTCGGGGGAATTGAATGAACGTATTATGAGTGTGGGTCGCTTGTGCGACATGGCCAACGATATGTTGGTCAGTACAACGATAACGGCTGTGTTTTCCATCGTCTATATCTTTCAGATGAAGAATTATGCCCAGGTGCTGATGTTACCGGGGATGACCATCATTTTGGGACAATTTCTCTTGACAATAGCTTTGCTCTGGTTTCAGCGCAAGCAAGACAAGCGGATGATTGTTGCGTCTGCCAAGTTGACTTCCTTGGTGTTCGACCTAATGAACGGGGTACAGAAAATCAAGTTGACGGGTTCGGAAAAACGTGCTTTTACCCGATGGTTGCAAACTTATCGAGAGAGTGCCCAGCTGGAGTACAATCCGCCTTTGTTGCTAAAGTTGTCAGAGGCATTGATGGCGCTTCTTAATTTAAGTGGGGTGGCATTCTTTTATATCACGGCTGCTAAGAATCAAGTAACACCATCTGACTACATAGCCTTTCATGCTGCCTTTGGTATGGTGAGTGGTGCTTTTATGTCGTTGATAGGTATTGCTCCACAATTGGCTCGTATGGAGCCTTTGTTGGAACAGGCCAAACCCATTCTGGAAGCCGAACCCGAAGTGAATGAAGCTTCCAAGCAGGTACAGTTCTTGTCGGGTGCGATTGAAATCAGCCATTTGTCTTTCCGTTATTCGGAGGATACTCCGTTGATTCTGGATGATGTGTCGTTGAAAATCCAACCAGGTGAATATGTAGGAGTGGTAGGACGTTCGGGATGCGGTAAGAGTACACTGATGCGATTGATGTTAGGTTTTGAAACACCCGATTCAGGAGCCATCTATTACGATGATTATGATTTGAGTGAGGTGGATAAGCCCAGTCTTCGTCAGAAGATAGGTACTTGTCTGCAAAGTGGCAGTTTGTTTCCGGGCGATGTTTTTAGCAACATTACCATTACAGCTCCTTGGTGTAAGCGTGAAGATGCTTGGGAGGCCGCCCGGTTGGCAGGTATTGCCAAGGACATCGAAGCCCTTCCGATGGGTATGAATACATTGATTAGTGAAGGTGGTGGTGGGTTCAGCGGTGGTCAGAAACAGCGTTTGCTCATAGCCCGTGCCTTGTTGAACAAGCCTTCTATCCTGTTTTTCGATGAGGCTACCAGTGCTTTGGATAATGTCAGCCAGAAGATGGTGTCGGACAATTTGGACCAGATGGGATGTACCCGTGTGGTGATTGCCCATCGTCTCAGTACTATCCGCCATTGCGACCGTATCATTGTGCTGGACAAGGGACACATAGCCGAAGAAGGTACCTTTGAGGAACTGAAAGCGAAGGATGGTCTGTTTGCAGAAATGATAAGGAGGCAAGAAGTGTGAAATGACAATAGTAAGAAATTCTATAATAAAAAATGAACTTTAATTGAAAAGTAGTATAATTGTAACATATAATTGGTTAAAATGAAAAGTATAGGAAGAATAGCAATTGTGACCATAAGTCTGTTTCTTGCAGGTGTATGTCCGATGCAGGCACAGCGCATCGTGTTCACTCCGCAATGGACACCGCAGAGCCAGTTTGCAGGCTATTATGTAGCGCAAGAGAAAGGATTTTATAAGGAAGCCGGAGTGGAAGTCGATTTTCAACACCCATCCGCATCTTATTCGGCTGCCAACCGCTTATTGGAAGGTAGTAGTGATATTATTACCCAACAGTTGGTTCAGGCGATGATTTTAATTGACCGAGGTATGCCGATAGTTCATATATTGCAGACTTCTCAGCGTAATTCCTTGGTGTTGGTAAGCAGATCGGATAGTCTCCGTACATTGCAAGATTTTAAAGGAAAGAAAGTAGGTGTTTGGAAAGCCGGTTTCGGTGATATGGCATATATTATGGATACTGAGAAGAATTTGGATATTAAATGGGTCGCTTTCTTGGAAAGTGTGAATCTTTTTCTCAGTGGTGCTATTGATGCTACACTGGCTATGGAATACAATGAATACCAGAAGATTAGGGTTTCCGGTCACGAAGACAATCCGGTTATCCGGTTTTGTGATACTGAATACGATTATCCGGAAGATGGGGTGTATGTGTCGATGGACTTTTATCAGCAGAATCCCGACAAGGTAAAAGCATTTGCTGAAGCCTCCCGAAAAGGATGGGAATGGGCACATGAACATCCGGAAGAAACATTGGATATCGTTATGAAGTGGGTGAAGAAGGAGAATGTGCATACTAACCGTATCCACCAAAAATGGATGTTGGAAAAGATATTGGACTTACAATGTAGGAATGGAGAAAAGAAGCCTTCTTTCCAATTAAACAATGAGAAGGTTGAAAAACTCAATGAATTGTTGTTGAAGCATAATCGTATCCATCAACCGATAAATATGGAAAAACTGAAAGGAGGAATACAATGAGAAGATTAAGGGAAATGATAGAAAGTTCGTTCTCGTTGAGAATGAGTCTGTATATTCTGATGGTGGCTGCTTCTGTGTTTGTCTTGGCCTTTTGGGGGTACTTCCACCAAGCAAGAAACTCGGTTAGGGAAGAAGCGATGGAACAGGCACAGGTGAAGTTGGACAATACCATCCTACAGATTGATAAAGTATTGGGTTCGGTTGAAACGGCAGTGCAGAACTTGTCGTGGTTGGTAGCGGATAAGTTGGATTATCCAGATTATATGTATGCGCTAACTCAACAAGTGCTCCGTAGTAATCCGCACGTGGTAGGGAGTGCCATAGCTTTCGAACCTTCTTATTATGCGGAGAAGGGTGTCTTGTTTTCTCCGTATTCTTACCGTACGGAACAGGGTGCTATAAGAAGCAAGCAATTAGGTACTGAAGATTACGAATATCATTACATGGATTGGTATCAAATCCCTAAATTGTTGGGAAAGCCCTATTGGAGTGAACCTTATTACGATGAGGGGGGAGCAGATTTGGTTATGACTACATTCTCTCTTCCGCTCTATGATTCTGAAGGAGAAATGTATGCTATATTTACAGCAGACATTTCGTTGGAATGGTTTGCTGATAAGGTGAATGAAGTTAAGCTTTATCCTAATTCATATAATTTAATGATAGGAAGGAGCGGAACTTTTTTGGTCAGTGACCGAAAGGAAGCTATCCTGAACGAAAGTTTCTTTGCTAGACCTTTGCTGGAAGGCGATGAGGGAATGATGGAATTAGGTCACCGAATGGTGGATGGTGAGAGTGGCATGGGAGTATTCCATCAGGATGGTGAAGAATGTTATCTGTTCTTTGCTCCTGTTGCAGCCACCGGATGGAGTGTGGGTGTAACTTGTCTGTATAGTGATGTGTTTGCTTCTGTCGATGGATTGAAGACCATGATGATTGTTCTTTCTTTGATAGGTCTTCTGTTGCTTGCATTGGTTTGCTATCTCACGATTTATAGATTGACAGCTCCTTTGGCGCGTTTTGCAGAATCGGCGACTGAGATTGCCCAGGGAAACTTTATGGTTACGCTTCCCGACATTCAGAGCAAGGATGAGATGAAAATTTTGCATCAGTCTTTTGGGTACATGCAGAAGTCACTTGTAGACTATATGGATGAACTTAAGCGTACTACTGCGAGCAAGGAACGTATCGAGAGTGAGCTTCGCATTGCGCGCGACATCCAGATGGGTATGGTGCCGAAGATATTCCCGCCTTTCCCGGAACGTAATGATCTGGATCTTTATGCCAAGCTGATTCCAGCCAAGGAGGTTGGTGGAGACTTGTATGACTTCTTCATCGAGGACAATAAGTTGTTTTTCATAGTGGGCGATGTGTCCGGTAAGGGAGTTCCTGCCTCATTGGTCATGGCGGTTACTTGCCGTTTGTTCCGCACCATGGCAGCTCATTTCGCGACACCGGCCGAGATTGTGATGGCACTGAATGATACCTTGGCCGAGAATAATGATTCGAACATGTTCTGTACGGCGTTTTTGGGGGTATTGGATTTGAATACCGGCCATTTGCAGTATTGCAATGCAGGGCATAATGCACCGGTGATGAGTGATTCTTCCGGTGATGTGAAATTTATGGATGTACAGGCTAACTTGCCATTAGGCTTATTCGGTGGTTTCCCGTATGAAGGAGAAGAATGTGACATTGTTAAGGGAACCTCTATTTTCCTTTATACGGATGGAGTGACCGAAGCCGAAAATCAGGCCAAGGCTCTGTATTCGGACGAACGATTGCTGGAATTGTTAGGAAAACAAGGGAAAAATACACCACAAGGAATTGTCGATGTTGTATTGGAAGATATCAACAAGCATGTGAATGGAGCCGATCAAAGTGATGACATAACCATCATGTGCGTATATTACAAGTAACTTAATAATAAATCAAGAATATGGAAAAGAAATTAGTTTTAAAGAACCAGATAGCGGAAATCAACCGTTTGGCTACCTTTATTGAAGAGTTGGGTGAGGAACTTAATTTGCCCTCCGATTTGATTTTTAATCTGAATTTGGTGTTGGAAGAAGCCATTTCGAACGTGATTCTTTATGCTTATCCGAAAGAAGAGCAACAAGAAATCGTTTTGACAGCTAAAAAGTCAGATAAAAACCTTATCTTTGTGCTGACAGATTCGGGTAAGGAATTTGATCCTACACAGGCTCCGGATGCCGATGTTACTTTATCTGCCGAAGAAAGACAGATTGGTGGCTTGGGTATTTTCCTCATTCGTCAAATCATGAATAAGGTAGAGTACCAGCGTATTGAGGGCAAGAATGTGTTGACTTTAGGTAAGGAATTGGAAATTTAAAAAATAAATCATATGGAAGTTAAGATTTTAGATCAAAACAATGAAAAGGTAGTAGTTATCGAAGGTAGAGTAGATACAGTAACTGCATCCGAATTGGAAATGAAGGTGAGTCCTATTTGGTCAACACCGGGTATTACTTTGGTTTTCGATTGTGAAAAATTGGACTACCTTAGTAGTTCGGGTTTGCGTATCATCTTGAGTGCTCATAAGCAGGTTACAGCGAAAGGTGGTAAGTTTATCTTGCGCAATTTGAGTCGTGACGTACGTTCTGTAATCGATTTGACAGGTTTTTCTCGTATTCTGATTATTGAGTAACGCATCGGGTGAGGGCGGTTATCAGGAAACCATGAAGGCGGAAAAAGAAGAAGGGTGCTCTCCTTTGGGGGCACCCTCATTCTTTTCCATACGATTGCTTTTTACCGATGATGACATTATTCTGATTATGGCTGACGATCTGGCTGATGATCCAAAAAATCCGTATCCGAGTCAAATTATTAGAGATAATAAGCAACTTGAAAATCTTTATACCCATGTAAAGGTCGATTATAAACTCGACCAGCTTACCCCATTCGACCTGAAGGACATCCTATTGGGCAAGTCGAGTGAAAAGTTGCCGGTGGTATTAGAGGCTGAAGATCATGATAATGTTCTCCTGATTTGGTCCGGCCATGGTACCCCGGGAACGCTGTTGTGGGATGAAAATCAAAAAACGATAACGGGCGATTTCATGTCGGATTTGTTTCATGAAATGTATGCTGCTGGAAAATATCGGAAATTATTTGGAATTATAGAAGCCTGCTATGCAGGCAGCGTAGCGGTTAAATGCGTAGGTGTACCGAACGTCTTGTTGATGACAGCTGCCAATGACAAAGAAACATCAAAGGCAGAATCATATGCCCCCTTATGGGAAACATACCTGACAAACAGTTTCACTTTGGCGGCACTAAAGACGCTTCAGACTGGGAATTTTTATGACTTGACCATTAGAGACCTATATTCTGAAACCTTCTCGAAGACCATGGGATCGCATGTGACGCTTTACAATGTCGAGAATTTTGGAAATATATTTTTTACCTATGTGTCCGATTATTTTGTGAATATGGATGGTGATTAATGTTCGCTTTTTTTACGGATTCCCTATTGTTTGTTCTTCATCGTATGTATATTTACGGTGCAAAAGTATGTAAATTCTGTGTTGTTGTCTATGTATATGTGTTTACATTTCGGTTTACATTTGCTGTTTATTCCCGTAAATTAGGCCTTGTAAACCAAAATGTAGGATTCCGTTTTTTTGAGGCTTTGGTTATATCGAAGTATCTTTGTAAAAAATTTTAAGTGTTATGAATTATAGTTATAAGTTAGACAATGATGTCCTTGTAGTGTCTTTAGAAGGAAGACTTGACACAGATGCTTCGGCTAAGTTTGAAACAGAATTTGCGGCAATAGCTAAGGAAAACCCGCATGGAAGTCTGGTTGTTGATGCATCGGAGCTTAGCTATATTGCATCAAGCGGTCTTCGCATCATGCTTAAGATGGTCAAGACCGAAAAGAATTTCAGACTGGAAAATGTCTGTCCTGCTGTTTACGATGTATTCGAAGTAACAGGGTTCTCGAAAATCATTCAAATGACCAAGGCACTTCGCAAGATCGATTTGAGCAAGTGCGAAAAGATTGGAGCCGGTGGTAACGGAGCTGTCTATCGTCTGAGCGAGGACGAAATCGTGAAGGTGAACTATAACCCTGATACCTATGAGGGCCTCGACAAGGAATTGGCAAAGGCCAAGGAAGCTTTCCTTTTGGGTATTCCTACCGCTATCTCATTCGACTTGGTGGATTGTGGCGAAGGAAAGAAAGGGGTGGTATATGAAGCCATCAAGAGCAGCACTTTGGGCGAGAGCATCCAGAAAGACCCAAGCCGAATGGAAGAATTGACAGAAAGATACGTTGAGCAGCTCAATTTGCTCCACTCTGTCCATACGGACAATCCGGTGTTTGGCAGTGCTAAGGCACACTACTGCAAGCAAGTGGAAGATGCTTCCAAGTACTTGACTGAAGAAGAAGGCAAGCTCATGAAGCTGATTCTCGAAGCCCTTCCAGAAGGCGACAGACTCGTGCATTGCGATGCCCATCCGAAAAATATCATGATTCAGAACGGAGAGATGCTTTGGATTGACATGGAGGGAATGTCTGTCGGTCATCCTATTTATGACTTGATTTCAATTGCTGTTATCCTCAACGGTATGCGAACAGAAGAAATGACCATCGGCATTTGCGGTATGGACAATGCTACCGTGGCACTTTTCAAGAATTGCTTCATCCGTAAGTATTTCAAGACCGAAGATCCGGAAATGATTCAGAAATTAGGTGGCCTCTTGGACGGCTTGCGCCTCATTAGAGCCGTATTTGCCATTGGCTTCACCACAAGTGGTACAGAGAAGTATCGTTCTGCTATCATCGATATGGCCCGTCAGCATTTCTTCCCGAATATCGAAAAGATTGTTGGTGGAATTAAGTTCTTGGTAAATACAATCTGATAAATTCATGGTAAATATGACTCGTATTTTATCTCTTTTAATATGCATAATGGTCATGTTTGTTTCATGTAAATCGAATGTGGTTGAAAAGCAGAACATCGAGCTGAAAAACCAGTTGATAGGTCTTACCAGTGTACACAATGCCCGTCAGCTTGGCGGTTATCAAATTGGTAATCAGCGCATCAAGGACAATTTGCTCCTTCGTGCAGCCAAGCTTTCCGAGCTTTCGAAAGAAGATTCTACCTTGCTTTGCGACAAATACAAGGTGCAGTGCATCTACGATTTCCGTGGCAAGTCGGAGAGTCTTTCTGCTCCGGATGTCATCCCGGGTGAGGCAAGATACCTGTCTCTCTCCTTGTCTTTCGCCGAAGAAGAGAGCCAGTTCGATGTCAAGTTCGAAAGTCAGGAACAAATGATCGGGATGTTGTTGCAGTATGCAGACCATCCTTCCGTACAGGCCATGTGTACCAACATGTACGACATCATTTTCTTCGAAGAATCGTCGCAGGAGGTATATCGTAAGTTCTTTGCCGACTTGCTGACCATCGACCCGGAAGATGGTGCGGTGCTATGGCATTGCACGCAGGGCAAGGACCGTGCCGGCAGTGCATCGGCCATGCTCCTGGCTGCCTTGGGAGCAGACCGCGAACTGATAATGGCGGACTTTATCCTGTCCAAGGATTATTATGACCCTATGGCATCGCAGATAAAGACCGAGACCGATTTGCAGAGAATGGTCATCAATACCTTGATCAGTGCCAATCCTGAAATCTTCGCGGCTACTTTGGACAAGGTGGATGCCCAGTACGGCTCGCTCAGAAACTATCTGACCGAATGTATCGGGGTGACACCCGAAATGATGAATGTCCTTCGTGACAAGTATTTGAAATGATTGGGAATTCCATGGAAGATAAAGCAATGGGTACGAATATGCAGAGCTCGAACTCCGGGAATGAGCAGAATCCTCTCCCTTATACGCATTGTCTGAACTGTGGCGCAGAACTTCAGGGCATGTATTGCCATGTCTGTGGACAGCAAGCCACCAGTAAAACCCCTACTGTAGGCGCATTCGTCCTGGAATACCTGAACAATGCCTTCATTTGGAATCCCAAGTTCTTCCAGACCGTTTGGACTTTGATTTGCCGTCCGGGACATCTCACCAACGAATATCTCTCCGGAAAGTTCGTTTCTCAAGAACATCCGCTCAAGCTGAACATGTTCTTGCTGTTTGTTATCATCACACTGTTTGCCCTTTTTGCGGGTACAGAAAAGATGAACGATTCTGTGCAGACTCTGACCAATAATGCTAGTGTACGTTCTGGTCTTCAGATGAGATTCCTGATGAAAAACGGATATGCCGAGAACATGAAAGACGGTTCTCGGGATACCGTTAAGTTTCTGGCACCCTTGTTTTTGGCAGAAAGCTATCCGGAAATCATCAGCTGCATAGAAACGATAGAAGACACTCAGGGAGAAGGGCTCGACAAATGGGTGGCTGCCATTCCTCAGGTATTCATCGAGGAAGAAATCGTTGTGCTCGACGACAGCGGTTATTATCAGTTCAACCCCGAATTGGAGGTTGGTGTCAAGGAAATGGAACTTTTCAATAGCGTTTGGGAAGAAATGGTTAGTCTTATCAACCAGTATTTCCCGATGCTTGCCTTGTTCACGGCTCCATTTCTCTCCATGTCCTTGAGCTTTGTTCAGCGTAAGAGTAGGCTTCCCCGTATCCATCATTTCATCTTTGCCTTGCATTATACGGCATTGCTTGAGGTGCTGATGATTTGCATCTACCTGCTTCATCTCATGGTTTCACCACCTATGGAATGGTTGCAGTATATCATGATTATAGTCTCCTGTCTGTATCTCACCGTTGCTTTCCGTCAGGTTTATGGAATCGGTAATTGGAAGAAAGCGATACTCAAGGCATTGTTTACAAGCCTGGTTTATTTCATCATCGGTCTGGTGATATTCATCGGAATATTCTTTGTAGCCTGCTTTATCATTGCTATTGATTCTAAGGGGAGTTTTTGATTATAAATTAATATAATAATGTATATATGAAACGTGTATATATTCTGATTTTAGGTCTCTTGCTGTTTTGCGCTTCGGCTGACGCCCAGAAGCGTGTGGTGGATGCAGTGAGTCAATCACCTGTTGCAGCAGCTTCCATATTCGATGCTACAGGCAATATGGTTGGTTTTACTTGGAGCGACGGCGAATTTTCAGAAGTCCCGGAGTCGGCCTATCCGGTCACCATTCGCTGTATCGGATACGAACAGCTGGTTATCGAACGTCCGGAGGATAAGACTTGGGAGATGACCCCGATATCTTACGAAATGGAAGAAGTGGTCATCATTCCTGTCAAGCGTAATATCCTGAAGCAGACATTCTACGGGCGCGAATATTTCAGCATGAGCAGCGAAACCGATACCGTAACTTTTTTTAATGAGCACATGGCCGAACGTTTTGTTCCTACTTCGAAGGATGCAAAATTTGGTGGAGATTCAGATTTGCGCCTTCTCGAAAGTCGCCAATATGCGCATTTTCAGCTATTCGGTCAAGACAGCATTACTACCGATCCGGAATCAATGTTTCCTTCCATGGCAACCATCTTTGGACCGATTGACGAAAAGGTTGTTATTCCGGAATCCTTCAAGGAACAGGAGAGCACCAACAAGCTTTATGAAGAATCGGGAAAGTCGGGAACATCGCTCATTATAAAGCAGAACGGCCAGACTTTTAGTTACAGCGTGGATGCGTTGGCAGATACTAAAGAACATAAAATATCTCCTTGGGCGTTGAAGCTTATAGGCTTTACCATGGAAATCAATCAAGCTTATATCACCCAAGTTTATCGGGTGAATGACAAGGGTGTCTATCTGCCGAAGGACTTGCTGGAATCCAGTCTTGTCATACAAGCAGACGGTAGGGGGAAGTATCTTCGCAAGGCGTTGAAATCCGACAAGCCCATTATCATCCGTTGCTTGGTTGAGTGGTACATTGTCGACCGCGATTATCTGTCCAAGGAGGAAGCCAAGGACGAATACAAGAACAAACCTACGAATGTCAAGTTTGTGATTCCTTCTACGGTACCTCCTTTGAATGAAGCGACAAAGCGCTTGGTGGAGCGTGCGAATGCAGAAGCTAAAACTAAAAATTAATATTATTTATAAACTAAATTAAATTTTATCTTATGAAATTTACATTGAAGGCATTGGCAGCAGTAGCTGTTTGCGCATTGGTTAGCAGCTGTGCTACTATATCAGAACCTGTAACTGCAACAACCAACCCACTCGGTTCTAAGTGTGGTGTAGCAAAGAGCACTCTTTACTTGGGTGGTCTTTGGAGCTCTAAGGGTGAAGAAAATGGCATTGACAAGGCTGCAAAGAACGCAGGTATCACTAAGATTTCTCACGTAGACTCTTATACCAAGACTTATTTCTTGGGTATTGTAATCGAACAAATCACTAAGGTTTACGGTGAATAATCGCTTTTAAACTTATGTTGAGGATGTGTCACTATCTGATTTTGATACATCCTCTTTTTAAATCAGATTCTATGGCATTACATATTATAGATCATCCGTTGGTGCAGCACAAGCTCACCCTTATGCGCGATAAGGATGCTTCGACCGCAAAGTTCCGGGCATTACTGAAAGAAATCTCGATGTTTATGGGGTATGAAGTGACTCGTGACTTCCCGTTGACGTACGAAGAAATAGAAACTCCGTTGCAGAAAATGAATGCTCCGAAGATTGCCGGGAAGAAGGTAGTGATTGTCCCGATTCTTAGGGCCGGTCTTGGTATGGTGGAGGGTCTCACGGAATTGATTCCTTCGGCTCGCATCGGCCACATCGGTATGTACCGCGACGAGGAAACTTGCCTCCCTGTGTTCTATTACTACAAGATGCCGTCCGGCAAGGACCGCATGGTGATTGTGACCGATCCGATGCTTGCCACTGGTGGTAGCTCATGCGATGCCATTACTCGCTTGAAGAATGATGGCTATACCAACATCCGCCTGATGTGTCTTGTGGCTTCTCCGCAGGGTGTGAAGGCTGTGCAGGAGATGCATCCGGACGTAGACATCTTCTTGGCTGCACTCGATGAAGGCTTGAGCGACAAGAATTATATCCTCCCTGGTCTTGGTGATGCCGGCGATAGAATTTTCGGCACCAAGTAATTCAATATATAGCAAATGAGGAGTGACTACAAAATCACTCCTCGGTTTATTTACACCTCAAAGCACGGGCAATCCTTCTTTACGCCCGGCAGGTCCCGATGACCCACTACCTTTGCTTCGGGATAATCTTCTTTCAAACGTTCCAATAGTTTTTGGAGCGTGTCTTTCTGTTCCGCTGTGCGGGTATCGGCAGGCCGCCCTCGGATATCGAGACCACCCTCGTAGCAGATGCCGATGGAATGTTGGTTGAATCCGGTAGCATGTGCCCCTACGGTATAGAGGGGGCGACCGGCATGAACTACTCCGTCGCGGGTGATGTAGTAGTGATAGCCGATGTCGGCAAAGCCACGGGCACGATGGTCACGACGGCAGTCGTCCACGGTGTAACGCTGCGTGGCGCGGGTAGCACTACAATGTATCACAATCAGGTCTATACGACGGTAGTTCTGATACTGCGAACTGGTCAGGATAGCGTTGCTCATTTTTATGATGTATGATTTATGATGTATAATGTGTGATGTGTGATGGTTGATGGTTGATTCGCCGTCCGGATGGTACATCATACATCATCCATCATCCATCAAACATCATACATATTAACAACAGGCTTGTATGCCGAAAGCCGTAGCAATGGCGGTTAATACGGTGATAGTGATCTTCAAAATCTTGCTCCAAATTGTTCTGTTTTCCATAGTTAGTTTAGTTTTTAGTTGTTGTTTTCTGTTTTGCACCACAGAGGACACGGAGTTCCACTGAGTTTTTTTTATTTATCACTACTTGTCATTCTGAACGAAGTGAAGAATCTCGTGTACATCCACTTGCGCTTTTCAGATCCTTCGTTGCACTCAGGATGACAAATAGAAAGAATTGCAAAAAGAGAAAAACTCCGTGGAACTCAGTGTACTCTGTGGTGAATTAAAGTGAACTTATCACTCAGCCTCGAAGATAGCCGAGTAAGTCACGCCGTTCACGTCGGCCACTACGGTGCGCGGATTGTCCGTCACCTCGTCACCCCAGCTCACGAAGCGATAGCCCTCGTTGGCGTTCGCTATCAAGGTAACGCTTTCACCCTTGTTGTACGTGCCCATGCCGGTTACACTACCCATGGCGTTGTCGTTCACGGACGTGCCGATGAAAATCTGCTCTACCTCGCCTGAACCACCGCCTGAACCATTGTCATTACCATTGCCGGAGTCCGTTCCGCCATTGCCGGAACCACTACCGGAGCCGGAAGGCTCATCGGTTGGGGTGTCATTGCTTGGAGTGTCA
>JAEIGA010011450.1_pt1 | contig 13468 bp, 9 predicted proteins | sample 9270691 | NCBI WGS metagenome assembly JAEIGA01 (sample SAMN17057246, study PRJNA624740) | gut metagenome | biome: biome; isolation source: fecal sample | host: Bos grunniens | place: China: Xizang | collected 2019
CGCGGTTTCCGGCTACTTCGCGGCTCTTATCAACCGGATCTTCAAGATTCTGCCGATCCGGGAACGGGAAGAAGATACGCTCACGACTTATCTGGACAGCCTTATGCTGGAGCTGATGGGCTGCGAAAGTCTCCTGCCGGATCTGTCGTCCGACGGCGAATTCGTATCCGTTCTTTCTACGGTCCGCTATCTCAGGGACAACCCCTCCCTTCCCGTCTCCACGGTGAAGCGCGAGGTGTTTCGCACGATCTCCTCCTGTAAAAAGATGGAGGTGCGCTACGGAGAGGAGGGACCGACATGAGCGCATGGGATACATATGAAGAGAGAATCGGCAGGCGCGGTTCCACGAAACGTCAGGCCGCGCTGAACCGGGAGATTTCCTATATAGACAGGAAGCTGCCGGAAAATCTGTCTTACAACGAAACGGTTCCGATCGACGGTGTTGAGCAGAACGTCGCCATCATCAATTCCGACAATCTGAACGAGAAGATGATCTATTCCCTTCCGGGAGAGGATCTGGTTCACGGAGGACTTGTCGAATGGATGGACAACCGCTGGCTCATCACGGAGCGGGACGCGAACACGACGCTGTACACACGCGCGCGGATGGTGCAGTGCAATCATCTGCTGAAGTGGGTGGACGCGGACGACGTGATCCGTGAACAGTGGTGTATTGTTGAAGACGGTACGAAATTAAGGCGCAAACCGGTGCGCCATAGTTTGGCATACGGGAAACTGTATGTAAAAACGATCCCCTTAATTGCTGGAACCCCCTTAGAGCCTCTATGCCGAAACGGAGCGGCGAACAGTCGCAGACGATATGGTTTGAGAATACGGAGGATTGGGAAATCAGCAGCCGCCCCTCGAACAGAGGGAGGTTCAACGACTACGCCGGGAGCGGCGGTACACCCAAGCGGGTGGAAGCGGGGGACCCTAAACCGCATTATGCGGCATGGTGAAGATATAGTCTGCGCTCTTCGGAAACGGAGAGAGCGTCATTGACGCTGGACGGAGCGGCGGCTCCGAATTATGCAAACGGAGGAAAGGGATTTGAATGGATAATTGTCAATGGAAGGTATATGTACATACAAACAAGATCAACGGCAAGCGGTATGTCGGAGTTACATCAAAGGCGAAACCTGAGCACAGGTGGAACAGCGGCAGAGGGTATAAAGAAAACTCTCACTTCTATTCCGCGATCGAAAAGTATGGATGGGATCAGTTTGAACATACCATCTTATTCGACGGCTTGACTGAGGATGAAGCCAAAGATACCGAGAAGAGACTGATTTCTGAGTGGAATACGCAGGATCCGTCTCACGGATACAATATGACTTCCGGAGGAGACGGCACTCCCGGATGCCACCCATCCGATGAAACAAGAGCGAAGCTGTCGAACGCGAGACTCAGAGAGAATCTGTCCGATGAGACGCTCAGAAGAAGATCGGAAGGGCTTAAGGGCAGGAAGTTCTCAGAGGAACATAAGAGAAAGATCGGTGACGGCAACAGCAAACCCATATCTATGTTTACCAAAGACAACGACTTTATCAGGACATTCAAATCAGCGAGGGACGCCGAGGTTGAGCTCGGAATATCCCATTCGCATATATCCCAGTGCTGCCACGGGCAGAGACAGTCTGCCGGCGGGTATCGCTGGGTTTTTGCATAATGTATCCAAACAAAACGGACCTGACCGGTGAGTACGAAGATCGCAACTTCGTAGTCACTCGCGGCGACTCACGCATCGCCGTTACAATCGCCCGAAACATCCATACGGCGAAGCTCGGGCGCAACAACCGATTTCTTATCGACGACCCGGACACCGGGTTCCCGCTGGCTTATCTTTTGACGAAGCCGCTCAAGATGGGCTGGACATACAACAACATGGGCGTTTACAAGTTCGTCATGCAGGAAGTGCAGACGACCGCTGACGACAACACGGAGCTCGGGATCGCGGACTACTATCTGCATTTCCCAAAGGCTCCTCCGGTGATCGATCCGGAAACGCCTGACGGAAAGAAGGTGTGGTTATGACGGATCAAAACGCTCGTAATGCAGAGATCTCCGCGGATCAGTATGATCAGCTTGAATTGCTGTTTTACTACAAGAATCATTTGATGGAAGATCTTCTCACAAATGACGAGGTTCTCCGTCTTCTGAGCGATGACGCGGCCACGCCTGCGGATCCCGACAACATGATGTACAAACAGGTATTTCCATACGAATACGTACCGGAGACGGTACAGGAGGGGAAGACGTTTATCTGCTCGGATGTGGACGTATCCGCGTCGGAAGGGTCGACATTCCTCTTCCCTACTTTATATGTCTGGGTGTTTACGCACCGCAGTCTGCTTCGTCTGCCGGAGGGTGGTGTGCGGACGGATGCGCTGTGCTGCGAGATCGCCAAGACTATCAACGGCAGCCGCCGGTACAGTCAGGGACAGCTGAATCTGTCTGGGCTGAAGCGGTTTGCTCCGATGACGGACTTTCAGGGCAAGTGTATGATCTATCGCGGAAAAGACTTTAATCATCTATATAACCCGAAACGGAGTGTGCCGGAAAACAGAAAATCCGGCTGATGGCTTTTCTCAACCTTCTTTACGAAGACAGCGTGCGGATCAACGACAATATCCGCGTGATGATCCCGGACGTCGGAACGGTGCTTTCCCATGAGGAAGACTACTACCGGCTCGTATCCGTGCTTACGGCCATGCCGTACGACATGATGGTACAGCTGGACGATATCGGGATAGACTTTACCGAAATCGACGATTACGATTTGTTCCTTCTGCTTTTCCCCGGACTTAAGACGGAGAATACCGAGCTTTTATTCGGAGATCTCGACCTGTCGCAGTTCGTCACGGAAATCAATCAGAAGAACGGGACGGTGATGCTTCGGGATCCCGGAACCGGAATCGTGATCGACCGCGCGATATTTACGCGGATCGCCAACACGCTGAGAGAAATACACCACCTCGAAAGACCGTAAAGAAACCGGGAAACGAAGACGCGAAAAAATATCTGCTGGAGCGCACAAGAAAGAAGCTCAAGCGGATGAAATCCCGGAAATCTAAATCAGAGCTGCAATCTCTGATTGTTGCTATGGTGAACTCAAGCGAATTCAAATATGATTATGAAACTGTGAAAAAGATATCGATCTATCAGTTCAATCAGAGCGTTCACCAGATTATAAACAAGACCGACTGGTCTAACCGGATGCACGGCGTATATGCCGGCACCGTTGACGCGAAACGGCTCACGGAAGATGAAATGAGCTGGATTCCGCGTACATAAATATTTCAATTCGCCACACCAGAAAGGATGGGTACGATGCTTGTTCCTATTGACTATTACTCAACCTTTGCAGTCGAGGGTACAGACCCCTATACGCTGTTTTATCTCTATGGGTACGGCGAAATCAATGAGGAGGATTATGCTATGACTGTTAACGATCTGGCTATCACCAGCCTTGAAACGATTACCGTGTTCAAAGCCTCGGACGGCGATTACCTCTTTACTCTCGACGAGCTTCAGAACGCGACGATCAGCCAGTCCCAGGAGTCCACGGACATCACTGGTAAGGCTGGCAGAAAGCTTTCCACGCTGAAGAGAAACAAGACTTTCTCTATCTCCGCGTCCAACGGCCTCGTATCCACCGGCCTGCTTGCCGCTCAGACGGGCGGTACGCTTACCGAGGGTGCGGCCGATATTCTCTGGACTGAGGAGCTGACTGTCACCAGCGCCGCCGCCGCGACCACCTATAAGGCTGTCGGTACCGCGGGCGCTGAAATCAAGCACCTGTGGATCAAGAACACCGACGGCACGCTCGGCGCAGAGCTCCAGCAGGCTCAGGCTGCCGCTACCGGCAAGTTCACCTATACGCCCGGTACGAAGGCTCTCACCTTCTACTCCGACGTCGAAGACGACACCATCGTGTATGTGATGTACAACAGAAAGATCACCGCCGACCAGCTTGTTGTTGACGACGACATCTCCGACGTGAAGGTTGAGATCTTCGTCGACGCGATCTGCGAAGACAAGTGCGCCAACCAGTTCCATCTCCAGATCCACATCCCCAAGGCCGATATGTCCGCCGAATTCTCTCTTGAGATGGGCGACAACCAGGCTGTTCACAGCTTCCAGGCGGACGCTCTTGCCGGCAAGTGCGGTGTGGGCGGCAACTTCTGGGAGTGGACCGTATTCGGCGTCAACGCGGCCGACTACGCGACCTGATAAGGGATAATGCCGAAGGCAGTTAAAAAATGCAAGGTGTGCGGCAAGGAATACGAGGCTTGCCGCTCATTCCGCACCGACAACGCGTTCCGGTGGCAGGATGTTGCCTGTTCGCCGGAACACGGAAGTCAGTATTTCGCAGAGATACTGGCTTCGAGAGACAAGGAAGGCAACAAGGCAAAAGCCGAAAAGTCTGTCTGACGTATGGGCTGTGCCGATTACTGGTACAGCCCATTTTTTTATTGCGGAGGAATTTATGAAAACGATACAGCTTACGATCGACGGAGACACGCTCGATCGGTATGACGCATATTATTTTGCTCTGCATCCGAAGGCTCACTGCAGGCAGATAGCGCACCCGTATCACGAATCGATCAATCAATGGATGATCATGAAGCGGATGCAGATGAACGCTTTGAAGCAGAAATGGCTTCGATTTATGATCTGGTTTGTCGGAGAGAGCCCGTATTCCGGACTTCGCATCAAGGAGTGCGAGCTTGAATTTATGACGTACTATCCGTCGAACCGGAGACATGATATTGACAATTCAGTGCCGAAGTTCATTCTGGACGGCCTGTGCGAAAGCGGGCTGATCGTGGATGACGACCACTTACATATACAGAAACTGACGCTCGGATGCGGCGTGGACAAATCCCGCCCGAGGACGGAAATCACAATCAACATTCTGGCGGTTATGCCGGACGAATCAAAGGAGGAGAAAACAGATGGAAAAGAAACAGGAACTGACGGTTGAAGCGATCAACGGCATTATGGACAGACTCGAATCGAGGGAGCACGTTGAGATGTGGAACGATCAGGAAATCACGCTCAATGTCACGATCGGGTTCGGGGATATGATAAAGCTCGTCAACGAAGTTGTAAACAGCTGCTTCGGCGAGGACGGCACATACAATCCGGAAGCAAAGGATTTCGCGTTCAGGCTGAACCTGATCGAGTTATACACAAACATTCGGCTGCCGGAGGATATCGAGGCGCAGTACGCGGCGGTATACGGGACGGATCTCATCCCGTTCGTTCTGCGCTATGTGAACCACAATCAGATCGACGCGATCCGCGAAGCGATCGACAGGAAGATCCAGAACCGCGCGCAGGCTAATATCGAGGCGATCATGAAGTACGTTATCGAAACGTCTTCCGCGCTCGACAACGTGCGGTCTCAGGTGACGGATCAGATTTCTTCACTCTTCGGGGACGTCGGCGCGGAGGATCTTGCACAGATGATCAAGAACATGGCGGAAGGCGGAATCGACGAAAAGAAGATCGTTGAGGCGTACCTTGCGCAGGCGGCTGCCGGAAGGGGCAGAAAGAGGAAAGCGTAATGGCGGGCATCAACATGGACTCCATTATGAAGAAGGTGAACGCATACGCCAAGTCTTCCGACGGCAAGGAGCGCATGGACGCGAAGATCGGAGATATGCGGAAGGGGAAAAGCGGTACGACTGCCGGCGGTGATTATGTTGCGACGTTCAAGGATATGGACGACGCGGCAAACGATATGGAAAACACGGCACGCAGGGTCGCGCAGAGCCACCGTCTTCCGGATTCCGTGCTCGACCATTTTGATTCACTGACGCATGGAAAGCCGTATATCGATCACGACGGAAGATACCGCGTTGACATATGGTTTCAGGACAATCTGTACCGTCCGTCGCTCGTGATCGCAAGCGGCTCGAGGAAGGGGCAGCATACCGGTGACGGGATCGACAATATTGTCTCCCTGTTCGACACCGGGTATCACGCAAAGGAGCGCGTATGGGGAATCTGGCCGGGTCATGAAGAGCTCGGCGTCATAGGAAGCCGCGTAACACGCGACCCGATCGGGTTCATGAGCGAGGCTGCGGGAGACTTCAACAGAGAAAAACTCAGCGGCAAATATCACGTTGTCGCGATCATACCTGAAAGCGATTCAGATATTGATTTTTATATAAAATAACAGGATAGGATTGGTATACGGCCAATCCTTCCTTTAGTTCAGAGGAAAGGAAGGTATCAACATGGCTGATATATCATTACTGTTTGATGTAGCGGGCGGCGGTTCGTTATCGGGCGAAAGCGGCAAAAGGATACAGGAACAGCTGACTGCGATTGTAGATAAGATCAACAGTGATCCGCTGAAAATCAAGATTGTTGCAGACGACAAGTCAATCGAAGACTTGCGGAAAAAGATCGACGAGCTGAAGAAGGCGGTCGGAAGCGACGGTATTATCAAGATCGAGTCTTCCGATCTGAACGGTATGGCAAAGACGCTGAACCAGATCAGCACAGCGCTGCAGCATATGATGATCGCCGTAGGAAAGAACGGCGCTCAGCTCGGGAAATTCAGCGATCAGCTTCAGAATATATTTGAAGCGATTCCGGAAAACAGCAACCTGACAACGAAGCAGATCAAAAGTATTACGGACAGCTTCGCCGAGCTTGTGGACAAGGTCGAAGAGCTGAACGTCACGGTCGATCAGATCAACAGCAAGAAGTTCGGCGCGACGATCAACATCGCGGGAGGCGTTCAGGAGAGCGCGGAGCAGATCGAGGCTTATCGTAAGTATCTTCTCGCGCTGCTGAGAGATTTCGCGGAATTACAGAGTTCATACCGCCATCTGATGGGAGAATCGAACAATCCGAAGATGGCGAACATGGCCTATGCGGCAAGCGCGGCTGTCAACGGCAACAGGAAGCTGTACGACGCCATTCAGAACTTCAATTTCGGAGACATGAAAGCGCAGGCCGGTCTTATGGACTTCGAACAGCTGAAGGAGGCGGTCGGGCTTTACAAATCTCTGATCGCGTCCATGATCAACATCCGGTACAAAGGGAATGAAATATTCTCTGCCGGAGACCAGACGGCGGTCAACGCGGCGCTGCAGCAGATCCGTGAGGTCGAGAGCTCCATGGACAATCTCGGCGAAGCTCCTGCGGGAGGCGCCGGTGAGGGCGGAAGCATTTTCGATTTCATCGACAAGGTTCGTGAAGGAATCGAGGCGCTGCAGGATCCGTTATCAGCGGTGCGCAAGGTTATTGACGAGACGTTCACATTCGGTGAGATCCCGGAAGACAGGCGTACGGCGATGGTGGAAAGCGTCACGGCGCTGTCGAACGAAGTGTCGCAGGTATTCACCGATCTGCGCGTCAAGATTACGGAGACGTTCGACTTCTCTTCCCTGTCAGAGGACGGGCGGAAGGAGTACATCGAGAGTATCCGGTCGGAATGCCTGCAGATTGAGAGTTTCTTCGATCAGCTCAGGGAGAAGATACTTGCGACGTTCGATCTGTCGGACGTTGACACATCTTCCATCTCGGGGATTATAGAGCGGATCCAGACGGAGTTCAACAATCTGACGCTGGATCTCGGCAATATCAATGTCACCGGCACGATCGGCAGAGCGGTGGAAGAGCAGAGCGGGAACTTCGTACGCGAGACAAGGCCGCTCAAGGATCTGATACCGAATACGGTCAAGATCGCGGACAGCATTTCGTCTGATACGCTGGACAAGCTGTCCGACGTCATGCAGGGAATGAGGATTGCCGAGGGAGACGCCGGATCTTTAGCAAACCTGTTCAAAGATCTGTCCGGTACGGTTACGGAAGTAACTACAAAAATAGTCGATCAGGGCAGAGAAACTGAATATCTCAAAAATGTCACGATCAAGGGCGTCGACGAGATGGGACAGGCGTTCTCAAGGTCGGCGGACTACGTCCTCAAACATTCAAAGAAAAACGGGGACTATTTCGAAGATCACACGACGACGATCCGGAAGCAGATTATTGCGGAACAGGAACGGACAAAGGTCGTCAAGGAAGGCGCCGACGCCAGAACGGAAGCCGCAAACGAAGAAATAGAGTCCGAGGAGAAACTCACACGCGCTCAGGAGCGTGCGTGGGAAGAGCGCAACCGGCACCTAAGCGAACAGGCTGAATCAGAAGATGAGATAGAGCGTGCATATGCGCAGCGCGCAGAACAGCTTGAAAGAGCGGAGCGTGCCGAGGATAATTTGGCTCGGAAACAGGTCGAATCGTTCGAGAAGAGTCAGGAGACGGCTGATCGGGCGAGAGACAGGGCGGAAGAGGAAGCGAACAGCATTGAGCGCAGGAACAGGCTGTTGACAGAGTCGAATAATCTGATTGCGAAAATCCAGAATATGTCCGCACGGGAAGGTGTTACGGACGAACAGTCTGGACAGTATAGCGGGATTGTCAACGCGATCCATGCTTATCAGGACGCTGTTGCGGAAGGACGGCGTACAAACGAGGATTTTGCCGAATGGTTGAACGGCGTCAAGCTGAGAATGTCCGAGCTCGGTGCGGAATTTTCAGCCGCGGAAGCGCCTATCAGGATGCTGAAAGAAGGTACGTCGGAATACGCGGACGCGCTGAAGAATATTCAGACAACCATCGGGAACGCGCAGAATGCGCTCACCAATTTCAGCGCAGCCGAAAAGAGTTCGAACGAGTCTTCCCGAACGGCATATCAGAATATAGGAAATCAGATCCAAAAGCTGAGAGAGCTTGAAGCGGCGGTAAGGGCCGGTTCGATCAGCGAGAAGGATTTCAAGACAAGGCTTTCCGATATCAATACGGAAATCAAGGAGAACAGCAACGTCATCCGTGAGAACGGGGACGCGCACAAATCTCTCGGAGAAGGCATCGCAAAGACGATCAAGAACTTCTCCCAGTGGCTCGGCGTGTCGCGCATTCTGATGGGCGCGATCCGGACGATCAAGCAGATGGTATCCGCCGTGATCGAGCTGGACACGGCCATGACGGAGCTGCGCAAGGTCACGGATGAGACGGAAGCGAGGTATGACAAGTTCCTCGAGGACGCCGGCGTTCGTGCGAAGCAGGTCGGCGCATCCCTGAGAGACACGGTTTCCGCGACGGCGGACTTTGCCAGACTCGGCTATTCGGTCGATCAGGCAGAGAAGCTGGCGGACGCGGCTATCATATACAAGAATGTCGGCGACGGCATTTCGGACATTACGGAGGCTTCAGAAAGCATTATCGCCACAATGCAGGCGTTTGCGATCAAGCCGGAAGACGTGATGTCCATTGTGGACAAGTTCAACGACGTAGGCAACAAGTTTGCCATTTCCTCTGGAGGTGTCGGCGAGGCTCTGCTTCGTTCCGCCGCCGCTATGCAGGCTGCGAACAACACGCTGGACGAGACGATCGCTCTGGCGACTGCCGCAAATAAAATCGTGCAGAATCCGCAAATCGTCGGTACGTCTCTCAAGACAATCTCCATGTATCTCCGCGCCGCAAAGACGGAAGCGGAAGAGGCGGGAGAAGAGACGGAAGGTATGGCGGAGAGCGTGTCGAAGCTGAGGAACGAAATTCTGAGGCTTACCGGGAACCGTGTTGATATTCAGATCGACGAGAACACGTTCAAATCCACATATCAGATACTGAAAGATCTGTCAGAAGTGTGGAGTGATCTATCCGACGTTTCTCAAGCGAACATCCAGGCTCTGGTCGGCGGAAAGCGAAATGCGAACGTCGTGGCTGCGCTGCTTACAAACTTCTCTGAGGCGGAAAAGGCGCTTCAGGTTTCGATCGACTCCATGAATTCCGCAACGGAAGAAAACGAAAAGGTTCTGGCTTCGATTCAGGGACGGATCAATAAGTTCAAGGCAAGCTTTGAGGTTCTGTCCAGTACGATCGTCGACGGGGATCTTGTGAAATTCGTGGTGGATTCCGGAACATGGCTGCTGGATCTGATCAACGGCATAAGCAGGCTGTTTGATGCACTCGGAGGGCTTAAAACGATACTGATCGGATTCTCTCCCGTGATCATCAGTCTTATATCCGGATCAGGAATGCTGAGCACTGTTTTAACCGGTATTAAAACGCTGCTGATCGGAATGATTTCTCCTATTGGCAATGCTGTGACTGCATGGAAGGCGTATGCCAGCGGAATCGTTTCTCTTGGCACGGCTATGCAGGCTTCTCTCGGTATAATATCCATTGCTCTCACCGCAATCGTTGCTGTTTATTCCAAGGTAAAGCAGGCCGAGCAGGAGCGCAGGTCCGCCGCAGCGCTGGCGGCACAGACGGCAAGCGAACAGGGAAAAGAGATCGCTGAACTCGTAAGGCGTTATGACGAATTGTCCGATGCCGCTCAAACAGACGATACGGCCAAGCAGGATCTCAAGGAGATTACAGATAAACTGGTCGATAGCCTTGGAGTAGAAGAGGGTGCGGTCAAGAGGCTGGCAGGGCGATATGGCAGCCTTACGGAAGCTATAAAAGAGGCGAGTATTGCCAAGCTTCGTGAACAACGTCGCGATCTCCAGACAGACTATAATCAGGCAAGAGATGATCTGATTGAAGCCGCAAAGCCCACAGCGCTTGATGATTCGTTATCGTTTATCAACACAAATGGAAGTGTGTCATACTCTGAGAAAGCGGCACTTGATTATTTCAAGAATCAGGGTCTTATCAGAGGAAATATCATATATGGAGTAAGGGGTCGGAACGGATACTCCAAGGCTACTTTTGCTCCAAATGTCGATTTGTCTTCGGCAGAAGGTGTTCTTGACGCCTATGAAAAGTACGGAAAGATGCTCGACGAGCTCGATGCTCGCGGGATCACAGACGGTGCGTTAAGAGACAGCATTGCGGCCGGATACGGGAAGTTATCGGAAGCCGTAGAAAAGAATGTCACCGCCACAGAAAGATTGAATACAAATCTGCTTGATTTGTACTATTCAGAACATCTTCTCGGCAAAGCGGTTCCGGAAACTGTGGATGAATTTGAAGCGCTGCGGAATGAAACGATAGAACAGATCGGAGCGCAGAACAGGTTCATCGGTAGTTCGGAAGAACTGGAAACAGCCGTCGACGACATGCTCAAATCAAGCGAAAGGTTTTCAAAATTCTATTCCGAAGTTTCGACAAGCGTCGGCCAGGCATCAGGAGAATTAGACCAGTCGGTAAGCGATTTCAATGAGTACAAGAGAGCGATCGGCGATCTGGGACGGGCTCTCGGAGAATTTCAGGAGCAGGGCTCCGTTTCCGCCGAGACATACAGAGAGCTTGCAGACGGGAATGAGAAATATCAGGAACTGTTCAAGGTCACGGACAACGGGATCGAGCTACAAACCGACAAACTGAACTCTTATGTAGAATCGCTCGAACAGGAATACGGCGCGAAGATGGCGTTAAGCGGCGCGACGGATGAAGAGATCCGGATGATGGTCGCACTCGGGAACACGCTCATAACCGTTTCGGAAGATACGGGCGACGTTGTTTCCGAGATCACGGAGTTGCGCGGGTATGTCGACGATTTGAACAGAGGTGTGGAATACTCATGGGATGAGATCGTCAGGCTGACGAAGAAATATCCGAAGCTCGAAGAAGCGATCGTAGATACGGAACACGGATACCGTCTTGAGATCGACGCAATCGAGGATCTGATAGCGATCAAGGCCGAATACATCCAGCTGACGGACAGAGAGCTGTCCGTCGTACAGGCAAGAAACGCGCTGAATCTTAAGAACTCCGGCAATACGACCGCAACCGTCAAGATCGACGAAGTTTTTAAGAAATACGAGGAAATGAACGGAAGGGCGATTACGTCGCTCGAAGAGTTCAAAGAGGCTTACATACTCGTATTCGGCAAGGTATTCGAAGGTGCGTATGAAGAATATGAAAACTATGTCGAAGCTCTGATTTCCGAGAACAAAGGTCTTGAGCTTGCGGCGAAGCTTTCGATGAACGCACTGGAAGACACAGCAGAGGGACTTGATCCGGACAAGATCGAAGACGTCGCCGATGCAGTTGAAGACGCCGCAAAAGAAATCAACGACATCAAGTCCGATCTCGACGACCTTACCGGTGTCGTGAAGAAGATGAATGAGGGTACGGAGCTCAGCACAAGCGAAATCATTACGCTTCTGATGAAGTATCCCGCCCTTCGCGACCATATCATCAAAACTGCAAACGGGTACAAAATCGAAACGTCGGCCATCAAAGATCTGATTGCCGCAAAGGTGCAGTTGATCACGACAACCGACAAGGAAAGACGGGTAGAAGCAGCACGTGATTCTCTTGTATCAAAGGCAAAGGGCACCAATACCCGCGCGGACAATACCGATATTGTATTCGCAGACTATCTGTCCAAAAACGGCAGGAATATCCAAACACTCGAAGAGTATAAGGAAGCGTACAGGGCATACTACGGATATGCCGCAAAGGCGTCGCTCGAATATGCTCAGGCAAAGATAGACGCGCTCAACAACGCCGGCGAGGACGTACTTGATCCGGTCGTCGCCTCGATATTCAACGACTATCTCGACGACAACTACATGGAAGGCTATACGCCGGATAAGTCAAGTTCGAGCGAGACCGAAAAAGACGTCGAGACTGAATTTGAGCGCATGTACAAGCTCCACCAGCACTATCTGGCGATGGATAAAGAGACGGAGGAGCAATACCTCTCTTGGCTCGAAGGCGCCTACAAATCGTCCTACGCGGCCGGTGAGATGGAGCTGGACGACTACTACAAGTATGAGGAAGAGGTCTACGAGAAACGGAAAGAGCTGTTCTCCCGGTCTCTCGACGAGACGCAGCACCAGATCGACCTGCTCTCCCACCAGATGGGCGACACCTCGCAGGAACAGATCGCTCTCTACGAGCAGATGCAGAAGAGCGTCAATCAAAAGGCGAACGAGTACCGCTCGAAGGGTGTCAAGGAGAATGACGAGCTGATCCGGGAGCTGCAGAACCAGTGGTGGCAGTATGAGGAAAACATCCGTCAGCTGAGGGAGAACGCCTTCAACGACTGGCTGAACGACAAGAAGTTCCTGATCGATCAGCTGAAGCAGGACGGCGCAAGCTCAGACGAGATCGTGAACTCGTGGAAGGAAGTCCTTACGCGGATCAATGACGAGATCGCGTACTACCTGTCGAAGGGGTACGACATCACGTCCGACGTGATCCAGAACCTGATGGGCGAGCTGAAGGATGCGAAGGATTCTATATCCGCCGCACTGGAAGAGCTCGTAACCAAGGCGAACGAAGTTGTCGACGGGTTCCAGAACGTCTATACCACGCTGACGAACGCGGCGAAGGAATACGCTTCCACCGGATATCTGAGCGTTGACAGCCTGCAGTCGATCCTCGAGCTGGGTCCGAAATACATGGACATGCTCTACGACGAGAGCGGGCAGCTCACGATCAACGAAGAGGCTTTGCAGAAAGTCATCGCGGCGCGGACGGAAGA
>JAEIGA010011451.1_pt1 | contig 13468 bp, 23 predicted proteins | sample 9270691 | NCBI WGS metagenome assembly JAEIGA01 (sample SAMN17057246, study PRJNA624740) | gut metagenome | biome: biome; isolation source: fecal sample | host: Bos grunniens | place: China: Xizang | collected 2019
ATACAACTTTTGTAGATAATGTTTTAGATGAATTAACAAGAACTACACAAGAAATGGAAAAAGAAAGATTAAAAAAGACAACCAAACAAGAATTACAAAAAACGATAAATCAACAAAATGAATACATAGATAAGTTAAACAAAGATATAGAAAAATGGTTTGGAAGATTTTTGTGTGCATTTATAATAGCAAGTTTTACAACATTATTTTTATTATCAACAATAGCAATAAATACAAGACTAGAAAGAGAAGTAAGAACATATCAAGAAGCAATACATCTAATAAAGGAGGAATAAACAATGAATATAGAAGTACGGAGAATATGTAAGAACTAGAAGTGGACAGATAAGCAAAGTTTTATATATTAATAAAGACAATTCATTTGATTTAATGGGTGAAACTTACACATTAAGTTCTGCGTGGGTTGTAAACCACAGCAAAGACAAACTAGACTTAATACAATGTGGAGATTACGTTAATGGGTGGAAAGTGTTAGCAAAAACAAAGATAAAAAATAACGAAATGCAAGTGTGTATATTAACTGCTTTTGAAGATGAACATTGGATAACTATTAATAATGAAACTTTAAGAAGTATTGTTACAGCAGAACAATATAAATCAGTAGAATATGTGTTTTAGGAGGTAGAGATGAAAGTAATAACAATAGATTATGAAGAATATTTAGAATTAGAAAAGCTTAAAAAAGCTTTTGAACAATTGAAATATGGCTTTCAAGAAGGAAGAAGAAATGAAATGACAGATATTTGGACATGGGAAATGGAAGGACAATATGAATTATTTAGTTTAATAGCAACTGCTTCAATGTGTCCAGATGAACATAGATATACTCAAATTTTAATAAAGAAATAGAGGTGTGATATGGAAGATATAAAAGAAAAAACTGCTGATGAGATATGGCTTACTATAAAACAGAATGAAAACTATGAAATAAGTAATTTAGGTAATGTAAGGAACAAGAAAACAAAAAGAATATTAAAACCTGCTATATCAAATAAAGGATATTACTTAGTAGGGTTAAGCAATAAGTGTAAATCTCATACATATACAATCCACAAATTAGTTATGGAACATTTTAATAGGTGTGCTTTTGATTATGAAGTTATAAACCATATTGATGGCAATAAATTAAATAATAATATCAATAATCTTGAATGTGTAACTCAAAGAGAAAACTGTATTAAAGCTTGGGAAAATAACTTATGTGAAAATGTTAGAGAAAAGGCTTTTGAAAGAGAACACTCAAAAGAAATAAAAACAAGTAGAGCAGTTATTCAATATGATTTAGAAGGAAATAAAATTAATAGTTTTGTATCTGCAAGAGATGCACAAAGACAGACAGGAATAGATAATTCAAACATAATAGCTTGTTGTAAATTTAAAAAGAGAATAGCAGGTGGTTATATATGGAGGTATGCCGATGAATAAAGAAGAGATAAAAATATTAGAAGAATATTTAGAAGAAGCAAGAGATGAAAATGGTTTTACAGATTGTGAAGGACTTTTTGAAGATAAATTTTTCATTTCATTAGATAAGTTACTAAAACGATATAAAGAAGAAAGAGATTTAAGAATACATTTTGAAAATAGATTAGATAATATGGAACAACTATATATAGATAAAGATAAAGTAATAGAAAAAATAGATGAATTAGAAGAAAAAAGAAAACATATAAGTGAAGGAAGTTTAGATTATCAATTAAGACAATATAACTATATTGGTTGCAAGATAGATATTTTAAAAGAATTATTAAAAGAAAAGGAGTAGATATGGAAGAAGATATAAAGATATTAGAAGAAATATGTAACAGACCAATACAAGACACAGAAGGAACAAAAAGAATGAAACTAGCAATAGAAAACCTACTAAAACGGATATAAAGACTTAGTAGAAACAAGTATAAGATTATCAAAAGAATGTGTTGAGTTGGAAGAAGAAAATAAAGAGTTAAAAACAATAAAAGGTTTTGAAGAAGAAAACATAGAAGTATCAAAATTTGGAGAATGGGTTGGGAAAGATTATATAGACTATAAATTTGAATATGAAAATTATCAAAGAATACTAGCAGATAGTATCCCTATATCAGTTATACAGAATAAGATAGATGAATTAGATAAAACATATAGAAAAATACTGTGTAAAGAAGGTATGAGTGCAGAAAAGTTTGACAAATTAACTAGAATAGAAATTGAAATGGAAACCTTAGATGAATTATTAGAAGAAAGGAATAAATAATATGATAGATAAGATAATAGATAAAATAATAGATAATTACTATACAAAAAAATTACTAGAAGAAATAAGTTGGTGTTTTAAAGTAAGGCATTTGGATTATAGATTTATTTTTGATAGAGATGAAGTAAGAATTGAAATAAAGAAAAATAAATATGCTACTAGATATTATGAACCTATTATTCATATACAAAAAGATGAAGCACTTAAATATTTGTTGAATTACGATAAGTTTAGAAAAAGCTTAGTAAAAATTATTGAAGATTATTTAAATAGCAATAAGGAGTGATAACAAATGATATTAAAATACATAATAACTTTTTATATGTGTGGAGTAATAGCAACATTAATTTTATTTGCTGCTGGATTAATAGGATTATATGATAAACGGAGATAAGATTTATGATCCGTTCTTAATATTATTCTTTAGTCTAATATATCCATACACATTATATAGAATGTATAAAGGAGAATAAGCCTATGGAAGAGTTATTAAAAGAAAAAGATAAAAGAATAGCAGTATTAGAAAACATTAATGAAGAATTAAACAATATAAACACAGAACTTCAAAAAGAAAATGAATGTTTACATTGTGGAGAAAATAAAGCAAATTATTGTGAGCGGTTGCTATCAGGATCTAATAAGTATAAACGCAAAATTACAATTCAAACTAGATAGCATAAAGAATACATTAGATTCAGATACAATTATAGAAGCATATAACAAAATAGTAAAAATAATTGAAAAAAATTAGAGTTAGTTCGCTAAAGTTCGTTGAAAGTGTAATTATTATTATGATATAAGTATAATAGAAATATTATGTAGTGGCGGAATAGGTAAACGCTTTGACGGGCATAAGTTAGATACCAATAGTGGAACATAAGAAACGTCTGGGTTGATAAAAGCTAACATATTAGGTGCAAATCCTAATCTACATTAAGAGCATATTAATAAACTTCTAATTAGGTCTTGGAAGTTTATAGTATGCTTTTTTTATATTCAAAAGAAAGAAGGTGCTACTATGAGCGAGGATTTTAAAGATTTTGATGAAGATGTAGAAACAGTTAAGGAAAAGAATTGTCCTAATTGTGAAGTAGCAGAATGTCATAGACGGAATAGTAGTAACTAAATATAAACAACCAGATGATAAAATATTAAAGGTAATAAGATGCGTAGAATATAAATCTAATGGAAAAGTAATAGGTTTTGTAGAAGAAAAAATAACAGCTAAACGAAATAAGCCTTTAATGAAAGGACTATTACAATAATATTAATATACTAGGTAATTAATATAGACAAGTTATTCATTTGTAATAACTCCTCCAAAAGATAAATATATATATTTTCTAAAGCATATCCTAGTTAATGCTTATATATAGGTAGCAAACAGTAATGTATTTCCCTATGTGAAAATCAGACTTCTACCAAGTCAAAAGGGTAATGTTTGCAAACAAATACATTATTGTTTAGTGCTTATATAAAGAAAGAGAGGTGGTAACAATGGAAGAGAATAAAATAGGAAGACCACGCAAATGGAATACACCAGAAGAATTACAAGAAGAAATTGATAAATACTTTAAACATTGTTCTGAAAACAAAATACCTTTAACTATTACAGGTTTAGCTTTAGCATTGGATACCACAAGAGAAACTCTTATGGATTATCAAAATAATGACGAGTTTTCTTACACGGTAAAAAGAGCAAAGCTGCACATAGAGAACGCATACGAGCAAAGATTAATACTTAATGGACGAGCAGGAGATATATTTGCATTAAAGAATTTCGGTTGGAAAGACAAACAAGAGATTGAAGCTGATGTAGGAATTACAAATATCAATGTAAAGCTAGATGATGACGAATGAGTGATGTAAATATAAATATAAGTAAAAAAGTATTTAATAAGGCTTTTATCCATTTGCTTGATTGTATAAAACGTTATTTAGTTTTATATGGTGGTGCAGGTAGCGGTAAGAGCTTTTTTGTCGTTGAAAGATATATATATAAATGCTTAAAGAGTAAAATGTTTAACTTGCTTGTAGTTCGTGCCACTGGAAAGAGTAACAGGGATAGTACATTTGCGTTATTCAAACAAGTAATAAGCAAGTGGAAGCTAAGTAAATACTTTAAGATAAATGAATCAGATTTAAGGATTAAATGCTTATTAAATGGCAACGAGATCATATTCTCTGGATTAGATGATGTTGAGAAACTAAAATCAGTAACATTTAGTAAAGGCGAGCTAACAGATGTATGGATAGAAGAGGCCAGTGAGATATTAGAAGCGGACTTTAACCAATTAGACGTTCGTTTAAGAGGTAAAGGAACAAAGAAACAAATAGTAATTAGCTTTAACCCTATTGATATAAACCATTGGCTAAAGAAAAGGTTTTTTGACAGAACAGACGATAACATAGAGATATTTCATAGTACATACAAAGACAATGATTTCTTAGATGAAGACTATAAGAAGCTACTAGAGAGCTATAAAGACACAGACGAATACTATTACAACGTGTACTGTTTAGGACAATGGGGAGTATTAGGAAAGACAGTATTTGATGCAAGAAAGATAAATGAAAGACTACAACACATACCTAAACCTATAAAGGTGGGGTATTTCAAATATAAATATGATGGACTAACGATTAAAGATATAGAATTTGTGCCAGATAGAAACGGCTATATAAAGATATATCAGATTCCTAATGTACCAACACATACAAACTATTGTATAGGTGGAGATACAGCAGGAGAAGGAAGCGACTACTTTACAGGACATGTACTAGATGCAAAGACAGGAATACAAGCAGCAACACTAAAGAATCAATTTGATCCAGACTTATATACTAAACAGATGTATTGCTTAGGTAAATACTATGGAACATTAAGCAAATGTAGACAAGATGCACTTATAGCAATAGAAGCTAACTTTGACAGTTTTCCTATAAGAGAGCTGCAAAGGTTAGGATATAACAACCAGTATGTAAGAGAACAATTAGATACATATACAGGCAAGATGGATAAACGATTTGGATTTAGAACAACGAGCCTAACAAGACCAACAATAATAGCAAACCTTATTCAAATAGTGAGGGAACATACAGAAGTATTAAATGATAAAGATACACTAGAAGAGCTGCTAACTATCATAAGAAATGAGAAGGGCAGAATAGAAGCACCAGAGGGCGGACATGATGACCAGATGATGGGATTAGCAATAGCACATGAAGCAAGAAGCCAAGTATCATTTAGTCAAGAACAAATTAATATATATCCTCAATTCAATTTCAGTTTTGAAGAGCCAGAAGAAAGCGATTATGGGGAAACAGTAACAGTAGTATAGGAGAAAAATATGAAAGTAATGATAAGTCAACCTATGAGGGGGAAAACAAACGAACAAATAAAAGCAGAAAGAGCAGAGTTAGTAAGAGAGATAGAAGCAGCAGGAGATACAGTATTAGATACAGTATTTGATACAGCACCAGAGAATGTAGACCAAGCAGTATGGTATTTATCAGAAAGTATTAAGTTTTTAGCTAATGCAGATAAAGTTGTATTTATGGCAGGTTGGAATAAAGCTAGAGGTTGCAAGATAGAACACGAAATAGCAGTAGAGTACGGAAAAGAAGTTATTTATTGCAATCATTAAGGAGTAATTATGGAAAGTAAATGCAAGACCTGTTTAGGTTGTAACAAACAAGAACTAGATAATTTTAAAGAAGTATATAGATGCGAAAACTATGTAAAAGGAGTGAGTAAAGATGAAGAAGAAAGTATTTAGAGAAAGAAGAAAAGAAGCAGAAAAAGACATTATTATAGTTAAACATACAACAGGAGTATTAGAAGAAGAAGTAAAACCTAAAAAGAAAAGAGCTTCTAAAAAGAAGGAGGCTTAATATGGATACAGTATTATTAGTATTGCTAATGGGAGTAATGAACCTATTAGCTTTTTTAATTGGTGCTAGAACAGCACAGAAAGCCGATAAAGGCGAAGAAATTAAGCTGCCTACCATTAACCCTAAGCAGATATATAAAGAGTATAAAGAAGACAAAGAATCTTCTAAGGAACAAGAAATATTAGAAACTAACATGTATAACATAGACAACTATAAGGGCGACGGATTAGGACAAAAAGATTTTAAATAAGGTGGTGTATAAATGGATATAGAAGAGTTAAAACAAACGGATATATGGAATCTATACGAACAAAGCCGTAACTATTGTAGATTAATTCATATGTTTACTGATACAGATAAGAACTATAACTTCTACAATGGAGATCAATGGAGCGGACTTAAAATAAAAGGTATAGAGCCAGTACAATTAAACTTTATCAAATCAATAGTTAAATATAAGGTAGGTAACATCAACAGCAACCTATGGGCAGCAAACTTTTCTAGTGAGAACTTTGAAAACAAAGAATTTAGAAAAGTAGCTGAAAGAACATGTGAAATGCTTAACAAGAAAGCAAGTAAGATATGGGAGAAAGATGGACTAGACTTAAAGATAAGAAAAGTAACAAAAGATTCTGCTATCAATGATGAAGGAATAATGTATGTAAATTATGATATAGAAGAACAAACACCAGTGAATGAAATCATATCTAAAAACGATATTTATTTTGGTAATGAGAACGATAGCGACATACAAAGACAACCATACATACTAATCAAACAAAGACTACCCGTAATTGAAGTACAGAACATGGCATTAGCAGAAGGTGTAAGCGAAGAGAAAGTAAGATACATATTAGGCGATAATGATACACACGAAGAAAGTGGAGAAGCAGCTAAGTATGAAAAAGATGATATGTGTACAGTAATAACAAAGTTCTATAAAGAAAATGGAACAGTACACTTTGCTAAGAGTGTTAAATACTTAGACATAAAGAAAGATACAGATAGCGGACTAACACGTTATCCAATAGCTCACATGGTATGGGAAGAAAAAGAAGGTAGTGCAAGAGGAGAAGGCGAAGTAAGAAGACACATACCAAACCAAATAGAAGTAAACAAGACTATTATGCGTAGGTTAATTGCAGTAAAGAATACAGCATATCCTCAAAGAATTGTAGTTAAAGACAAGATAATGAATCCAAGTGCAATAGACCAAGTAGGAGCAACAATTAAAGCACAAAATCAAGGAGTAGATGATGTAAACAAGATATTCGGAATAATACAACCTGCACAAATGAGTACAGATGTAGAGAAAGTTCAAAACGAATTAATCTCTATAACAAGAGAGTTAGCAGGTGCAGGAGATATAGCAACAGGAGATGTAAACCCTGAAAGTGCTTCTGGTAAAGCTATATTAGCAGTACAACAAGCAGCACAACAACCACTTGTAGAACAACTAAGCTCATTAAAAGCATTTATAGAAGACTTAGTAAGAATATGGTTAGATATGTTTATTACTTATTCAGAAGAAGGAATCACACTAGAAGACACTGTAACTGATCCAAACACAGGAGAAGAAACAACAGAATTAGTAGATGTACCACAAACAGTAATGCAAGAGCTTCAAGCAACAGTAAAAGTAGATATAACACCTAAAGGAGCTTTTGATAAGTTTGCACAAGAACTATCATTAGAGAACTTATTAAAAAACGGATTCTTTAACGTACAAAGACTAAGCGAGTTAGAGATATATGTAAAACTATTAGATGATGATTCTACAATGCCTAAAGCAAAACTAGAAGAAGCAATAGAGCTAATGAAAGAAGAACAACGTAAGATAGCAATGATAAATGCACAAGCTCAAATGATGAAACAAAGAGCAAACCAATTCCTAAACGAAGATGCAGATGCACAAGCAGAACAAATGTCAGATGCACAAGAGCAAGCTGAATATGCAGCAGCTATGGAAGAAGCAGAAGCGGAAAGAGAAGGAATGGAAGAAGAAAGAGAAGAAGTTGCAGAAGAAGAGTAATTAACACTTGTAATTCTAATTCTTATTAGATAATGCAAGTGTTTTTTATATCTGTTCCTTAATTGGAACTTTGTGCTTTTATTATCGTTAATAATAGCTTCATGCTGTATTGATAATAAGAGTAATTTTGAGCTTTATGCTCTGGGGTTCGTAAATATGCGGACGAAAACAGAACAAGTGGGTGTCAAAAAAGGGAAAAGCACACATTACTATTATTTTGCTTTTGGTGGGTTTTTATAAGTAATGTACATAGCAAAGTGAGTAAACACTATTGGTAAGGTATAGGTAGGCGATGGAAACACAGTAAGTCCTGCCACTTCCTTTTAAATACGTCATAGTTTTATATTAAGGCGAGCCAATATAAATCAGTCCAAGCATTTAAGACTTTAAAAGATATGGATATAGTGAAGCAATCACTTAAAAATAGGAGGTATTAAGTTATGGAAGATAACGAAAATGTTGTACTAGAAGGTACTGAAAATGTTGTGGAACAAGCAACAGAAGAACTTGTTGACGGTGTATCAGGCGATAACACAGGCGATAACGCAGGCGAAAAGCTGTATACACAAGCTGATATTGATAGATTAGTTAATGCAAAGGTAGACGAATTACTACCAAGAAAGCTAGAAAGAGCAAAGTCTAAAATGCAGAGAGAATATATGGAGAAATACGGCCGAACAGAAACAGTATTAAAAGCAGGTTTAGGTGTAGAGAGTATTGAACAAGCTACAGACAAACTAGCTGAATTTTACACATCTAAAGGCATTAATATTCCATCAGAAAATACATACTCTGAACAAGACTTAGCAATATTAGCAAATGCAGAAGCTAACGATATTATCAATTCAGGTTACGAAGATCTAGTAGAAGAAGTTGATAGATTAGCAGAAAAAGGTGCTAACAACATGACAGCTAGAGAGAAGCTAGTATTTACTAAACTAGCAGAAGAAAGACAAAAGCAAGAATCAATTAAAGAGCTTGCACAAATAGGAGTTAAACCAGAAGCTTTAAATGATAGCGAATATATTAAATTTGCTAACATGTTAAATCCTAGTTTATCTGCTAAAGAAAAATATGAAAAATACCTAGAGTTCAAACCAAAAGCAAAGGTTGAAACAATAGGAAGCATGAAATCAGGACAAAAGGATAAAACAAAAGACTTTTATACTGAGGACGAAATTTCAAGAATGTCCTTAGATGATTTAAACGATCCTAGAGTATGGGAAGCGGTAAGAAAATCAATGACAGGACAAAATTAATTATAGGAAGGAATGATTTATTATGAGTATAGCAGTAGCTCAACAAACAATTTGGCATAAAGCTTATGAAAGAGCTTTAGAAACAATTACATCAATGAGAAATCACTGTGATTTCAAATATTCAAAAGATAGCAAAAACGCAAAAGAGGTTAAAATATTAAACGCAGTTAGACCAACTGTAAAAAACTATGTACCAGGAACACCAATTGAGAAAGAATACATCAGTGCAACAGATATGACATTAAAATTAGACCAATTCTTCTATTTCAATATCGCATTAGATGATATTCATGAAGCACAATCAGTACCAGGAGCTATGGAAGCAACAGCAAAAGAAGGTTCTTTAGCATTAGCAGAAGAAGGAGATAAATATGTAGCTTCACTTGTTAAAGCAGGTGTAGAAGGTGGAACTATCACAGCAGTTGATGGTGGAACACCTACAAAAACAAATGCAGTAGACAAAGTAGAAGATGCTTTCGCTGTATTATATGCAAACAACTGTAAAGTTTCTGAATCTTACTGGTTAGAAATCGATCCAAGCTTCCACAAAGTATTAAGACCATCTTTAACAGAGTTATTAACAAACAACGTTGAAATGGCTAAAAAAGGTATAGTAGGAAGATACGGAAATGCTAATGTAACAATCGAAAACTTATTAGCTAACGATGGAACATCAGTATACAACCAATTAAGAACAGAACATGCTATAGCTTTCGTTGAACAAATCAACAAAGTAGAAGCATACAGACCACAAGACGCATTCGAAGATGCTTTAAAAGGTTTATATGTATTCGGTGGATTAGTAACAAGACCACAAGAAATTGTTGTATTAAAAACAGCTATGTAATTTATGGGGAGCTTAACAGCTCCCTTTTTATATCGTGTTAAGAGAATATTAGGTGCAACTCCTAAAAACACGCAAAGAAAGGAAGAATGTTATGGAAGAAAAGATTGAATATTACACATTAAAACCAAATTTAAAGCAAATTTACGGAAAGAAAGTAACTAAAGATACTGTGTTTACTGAAAAGACAGAGGACGGAAGAGTAACACAAGAGTTTAAAGATTTAACTTTAACAACAAAGATCAAGAGCGAAATGGAACAAGGTGGATTTAAAATCGTTGAAGAATCTACTATGACAGTAACAATGCCAGAAGGAACAGTTCTTATCTGGAACGAACAAGAAGGATTCATTGTACCACAATATCAAATGTGTACTTTAGAAGAACTAGAAGAACAAATAAAAGACATAAAAGGGATATATAACGAAGAACAATAGGAGGTGTTTTTATGACTTTAGAGGAAATAAAGACAAAAGTGTATTCTCTTATAGAAGAATATAGCGAAGAGGCAGACGATTTAACAGAAGATGAAGATTTAGCATTAAAAATGAATCATGTTATCAATCAAATACAGAACGAACTAGCAAGATTTAAGAAGATAGAAGCATATACCACTCTAAACGGCTTAAAAGGCGATTTAATCGATTTTTCTACTATAGACAACAACTTATATCAACTTAACATTGTAAGGGGCTTAGATTGCGAAATAATCGGTCAAAAGATTAAGTTCAATGAAGAAGGAACAGCAGAAGTATATTATTACAAATATCCTACTCAAATAAATGCAGATACAGACGATTCACAAGAATTAGACTTGTCTATTGATGTATTAGAGATAATGCCGTATGGAGTAGCAGCAGACTTATTGAAGAGTGATGTATCAAGTAATTACGGAAGAATCTATGCAGAAAGATATAGAGAGATGAAGAATGAATTAGATCCACGTTATGCTATGGGAGCTGTATATATTGATACTTCTAATGCAGTAGATATTTAGGAGGTGTAGTATATGGCAGAACAAGTAAGTGGAAGTTTAATAACAAGAAAATATCAAAACTTTAGAGGTGTAGATTTCAGCAATAGAAAAGATGAAGTTTCACTATATAGAAGTCCAGATGCCTTAAATATGTGGAAGAACTATAAAAATAGTAAAGGTAGGTGTGTAGAAAGTAGACCAGATATAGCTTTAGTGAAGGAATTTACAGAAACTATATTTGGTCTATTTTTTTATACTTACAATAATTCAGTACATAGAATAGTACACGCAGGTACAAAACTATATGATAACGACAATGTAATTTACGACAAAATGGCAGAACATAAGAGTCAAGGCTTTGTATATGACAAGTTATTCTACATAAAAGACGGAATTAAATATTATGTATATGACGGAAAAGCAGTAAAAGAGGTAGAAGGGTATATTCCAACAACTTCAATTAGCAGAAGTCCTAGCGGTGGAGGAACAATATACGAAGATGTAAACCTTTTAACAGGAATAAGAAAGAATAGCTTTTGTGCAGACGGAAAAAGTAAGGACTACATTGTTGATTCAGAAGGATTTGATGCAGATTACAAGGTAAGAGCATGGGTAAATGGCAAAGAAGAAACAGGCTTTACTACAACACCAAGTGCAGGAAAGATAACCTTTAATAAAGCACCATCAGAGCCAGACACAGTAGGTCAAGACAATGTAATTATACAGTTTAGAAAAACAGTAAAAGGATACAGAGATAGAATTGATAAATGTACATTGGTAGAAGTATTTGATAACAGAGTATTCTTTAGTGGCAATCCAGACTATCCTAACATGTTATGGCATTGTTCATTAGAAGATCCAACATATTGTAGCGACTTAGATTATTATACAGAAGGTGTAGATGATTCTAAGATAAAAGCATTAGTAAGTGGAAATAATGCGTTATGGGTAATGAAAGAGCCAAGTCAAACAAATACAACAATATTCTATCATACACCAACAATAGATGAAGCATTAGGTAAAGTATATCCTAGTACACACTCTAGTATTTCAACAGGTTGTGTATCAACAGGAATTAACTTTAATGATGATATAGTGTTCTTTAGTGAAAGAGGATTAGAAGGAATATCAGGAGATGTAACAACAGAGCAAGTATTAGCTCATAGAAGTACATGTGTAGACAACAAGCTATTAAATGAAACTAACTATAAGAACATACTTTTAGAGGAATGGGAAGGTTATTTATTAGCTATTGTAGGTAAACATATATACCTAGCAGATTCAAGAGCTTCAATGACAAACGTAGACCATTCAGAGCCAGAGTGGTTTTATTGGGAGTTTGATATAGATATTGCATGCACTCGCGTAAAAGACGGAGTGCTTTATTTATGTAGTGATAAAGCTATCTATACATTAACTAAAACAGATACAAATATAGAAGCATACTGGACTACATTAGATGATGAGTTTAATTATCCACAATATCAAAAGACAACAAATAAAAAAGGTTGCGTAATTGATTTAGAAGGAAGTTCAGTAACAATAGAAGTAAAAACAGATAACAACAGATTTGAAACGATAAAAACATATAGCAATACAAAAGGATATGTAGCAGCACGAATTAAGAAGAAGAAATGGAAAAGTATACAGTTAAAATTCAGTTCTAATAAGCCGTTTGGAGTATATGCAAGCACACTAGAGGCTTATATAGGAAGTTATGTTAAAAGGTAAGGAGGTACATAAATGGCTACAAACTATGCAGTTAATTATGATGATAAACGATTTCAAGAAGTAGAAAAACAACAAGATGCTGCCTTGAAAGAAACACAAAATACATATAACAGCATGATAAACAATAGTAATAAATACTATCAACAACAAATAGATGCAAGCAAAGAATGGGCAGACAAACAAAGCGAATTGCAACAAGCACAAACAGACTTTGCAATAGAGAAAGTAGAACAAGCAAAAGATCAAGCTAAGAAAGATTATACAAAGGAACAAAAAGGAGCATATACAGACTATCAAAAAGCAACTAACCAATATGGAGCAAATGCAGAAAAATTAGCAACACAAGGCTTAAATCAAACAGGATATAGCGAAAGTACAAGAACAAACGCATTCAATACATATCAAAACAGATATATGAGTGCAAGAGAAAGTTATAACCAAGCGATATTAAACTATGACAACAATATTAAAGAAGCACA
>JAEIGA010011452.1_pt1 | contig 13467 bp, 12 predicted proteins | sample 9270691 | NCBI WGS metagenome assembly JAEIGA01 (sample SAMN17057246, study PRJNA624740) | gut metagenome | biome: biome; isolation source: fecal sample | host: Bos grunniens | place: China: Xizang | collected 2019
GATGTATTTGATCCGAATAATTTCAAAATACCTACCCTAAGTCAAATATATATACCAAAATCAGTTAATATAATCGGGGAAAGAGCTTTTTGTGGATGTACAAATTTAAAACATGTTTATTTGCCAAATCAATTGTTTAAAGTTAGTAAAAGTGCTTTTAATGAATGTATAAAATTGCAAGAATTTCACACAGATTTAGCGAGTGATGATAAGAAATGTTTAATTGTAGATTCCACAATTGTTGCTTTTGCTCCATATAAAATTAGTGAATATACGACGCCCATAGGTGTAAAATGTATTGCTGAAGGAGCTTTTAGATATGCGCATGATTTACAAAAAATTATAGTGTCTGAAGGTGTAAAATGCATAGAGTATGATGCATTTGGCGCTTGTTCTAAGGAACGAAATATTTTTGACAAATATTATGATCTTGATGCAAGTCTTGAAGAGGTATATTTACCATCGACTTTGAATGAAATAGGACCTTATGCTTTCTGCCATCAATATAAAATTAAGAAATTTTATGGGGATTGTAAGTTTATATCAGATGATGGATATAGTCTTATCATAGATAACTATTTCGGAGGTATGGATTATTTGGTACAATATGCATCTGGTGCCGAGCTTACATCATATAAAATACCTGAAGGAGTAGGTGTTATTGAATCTTATGCATTTTATAAAGCTAAAACATTAAAAGAATTAACATTTCCGAGTACATTGACGGGTATAGCAAGTCAAGATGTCTTTCTCGATTGTTATAATATTGAGAAAATTTATGGTACAAATGTATTGGATGATGAAAAAAGTTTAGTTATTGATAACACTCTAAAATACGTTGCACCAAAAGGGTTAAAAGAGTACACAACTCCACCTGGTGTCACTAATCTATCATATGGAGTGTTAGCCCAAAAACCCGAATTGGAAAGTGTCGTTATTTCTGATGATGTACTATCTGTCGAAGACGCAATAAGTTGTCGTCCTTATGAAATACCGTTAGGATATATATTATGGAATAATCCTAAACTCAAGACTGTAACAATTTCTGCAAATATTAGAATTCTTGGGATGGATCCATTTGGCGACGGAGGAGCTAGTAAATCGGAAGCATCAACTAATATCGAAACTGTATACTTGCGTACTACTATTCCTCCTATAATTGGTCATAATACTCCCGATCGTATTCCTTCATTATTTCCTAACTTAACTATTTATGTGCCGGAACAATCTCTTGAAGCATATATTAGTTTACCCGACTGGGCACCATATAAAGGATATATTAAGGGATACAATTATTCTGATTTACCGGTGAATGATACATATATATCAACTGACTTCTCAACTGACGGTATTGTAACTACTCTACAAACTGCAACAAAGGGCAAGGGTATTGATATTGTACTTATGGGTGACGCTTATAGTGACCGCCAAATTGCCGATAGTACATACAAAAAGGATATGTTGAATCTATATAACAACTTATTTACCGAAGAACCATATAAGAGTTTCAAAGACCACTTTAATGTGTATTATGTAAATGTGGTATCGGCAACCGAAGGGTATGAGTATGGCAATACTACTCTTGGCGGATATTTTGGTGATGGTACATTGGTTGGTGGAAATGATAATACTGTATTCACCTATGCACAAAAGGCGATAAGCGATGAACGCATGGATGAAGCAATGATTGTAGTAGCTATGAATTCCGACAACTATGCGGGCACATGCTATATGTATTATCCTGAAGGAAATGCCGGCTATGGCAATGGTGTATCGGTGTCTTATTTCCCGAAAGGCGGAGATGAAGAAACCTTTGCGCAATTGCTTCATCACGAGGCTTGCGGACACGGATTCGCCAAACTTGCCGACGAATATGCTTACGAAGATAAGGGTGCTGCTCCAAGCAATTATATACTACAAACCCAAGATCAACAAAATGCTTGGGGTTGGTATAAGAATGTGGATTTCACTAGCGATTTGTCGCAAATTCGTTGGGCTCATTTCTTGAATGACAGTCGCTATCAATATGACGGACTAGGTGCGTTTGAGGGTGGCTTGACCTACAGGAGAGGTGTGTGGCGTCCAACCGAAAACTCTATCATGCGCTACAACACCGGCGGATTCAATGCCCCAAGCCGCGAAGCCATCTATTACCGCATACACAAGTTGGCTTACGGCGACGATTGGGTTTACAACTACGAAGATTTTGTGAAATATGACGAGATAAATCGCAAGACAGCTGCTACATCGACAGGATTGAAGTCTATCCCTGAAGTGAAGAAAGACTTCGTTCCGTTGCACGAGCCTGTTATCGTGAAAAAGTCATGGCGCGAAGCAAAATAAAAAGATAACCGTAAATGATTGGGGGGCTGTGTCAGAATTAAAACATTTGGCATAGCCCCTTAATTTTTCCTCCCATATTTTAGGGGAGGTGGCACATCGTGCCGGAGGGGTTTATGAAACCATGTTTTTTTGCGTTCTTTCGTTTCTTTATTGTATCTTTGCCGGAAAGAAAGTATCATCATATTTTTCGTTTGAGATATTAAAAGAATGAAAAAACTTGAAACCGGCCCATCTTGGGGATATCACATATTAGCTTTAATTACAATTTTTATTTGGGGAACCACATTCGCTTCAACAAAAGTGCTATTGGGACACAATCTCACTCCTTCGGAAATAATGTGTTACCGTTTCGGTATTGCTTACGTCATTTCATGGCTTTGTTCACGTAAATTATTTGCCAACACTCTCACCGATGAGTTGTTTTTGGTACTTGCCGGATTTATGGGAGGAACCGTATATTTTCTTGCCGAAAACACTGCGTTACAATACTCTATCACATCCAACGTGGCACTTATTGTATGCAGTACTCCTGTCCTCACAGCGCTACTCGCAATCATATTCATAAAAGCCGAACGTCTAACCGCCAAATTGGTGTCAGGTTCATGTATAGCTCTTATAGGTATGGCTTTTGTGATACTCAATGGCACAATTCTCAAATTCAACCCCATAGGTGATGTGCTTGCCTTTGTGGCGGCATTGTCGTGGGCTGTGTATAGCGTGGTATTACGTCGGTTTGATGGTCGTTACAGTATGTGGTTCATAACTCGCAAGATATTTTTTTACGGACTATTAACAATCTCACCTATAATTCTTCTTCGTGGCGAGACGTTCCACTTAGCGGCTTTTACCGAGCCGGCTGTATATCTTAACATACTGTTTCTTGGTATAATTGCATCGATGTTGTGTTTCTACTCATGGAACGTAGTAATGGAAAAACTTGGAACAATACGAGCATCCAATTATTTATACACTCAGCCTATCGTTTCACTTCTTTGTTCGGTGATTATATTACACGAACCCCTCACGTTCATAGCTATTATAGGAACTGCATTTATTTTAATAGGTATCTATATAGCTCAACACGGACTATCTTTCAAGAAATTTAAATTCTAATCAAAGTACAATATAAATAAATGGCTGAACCTCATCAGTCCAGCCATTTACCATGTTAAATTATCTCAGTTTTAATTAATTTGGGGTCTTTTGATTTTGGTCCATTTTCACTTCACCCATTGCACCGTCCGAGCTATTAATTTTCGAACTTTCTTCAATGATTAAAGGTTTTCTTGGAGCCTTATTCTGAAGTTCAGGAACTTTGTTCTCCGGCATTTGTTTATTCTTATGAACAAACAAGAAATATATCCAATAAGCAAGAATACCTGTCCAATTAAAGAATACAATTGCTATACACAAAAGCACTTTTATTCCTTGCTCCATCGGTAGATTCCTATATGCATGTCGCACTGTGAAAACCAGCACTACAATCATTAGAATCGTAACAATCATTACAAAAACATCTTCCATCACTTCATTTTTTTAGAATTTAAACCGCAACAGCAGTTTTCTTCTCTATTGCATTCTTTATTTCGCCAAATATATCACTAATAGCACCACTACCATTAATCGGTTCATATAAACCGGCGTTCACATAATATTCACGAAGAGGTGATGTTTGATTGTGATATACGTCCAAACGTTTTTTTATTGTTTCCTTATTATCGTCGCTACGTCCCGATTCTTTACCACGATTGATAAGACGTTCCGTAAGTTCGTCATCCGACACTTCCAACCCAACAACAGCATTCAATTGCATATTTCTTTCGGCCAAAAGAGGCTGCAATGCTTTTGCTTGTTCGAGAGTGCGAGGAAAACCATCAAAAATAACACCTTTACCTATTTTATCATGATTTTCGTCAAGAGTCTTACCCAATAGATTTACAACAAGTTCATCGGGTATAAGCTTACCAACAGAAATAAAACTATCGGCAATTTTACCAAGTTCAGTGCCACGATTAATATGATCGCGAAGCACATCTCCTGTAGAAATGTGGAATAATCCGTATTCTTCTATAATAAGGTCACTTTGTGTTCCTTTTCCGGAACCCGGACCTCCAAAAATAACTAGATTAATCATAGGACTTTGAAATATTAATTTGTTCTTATAAATTGTGATTCTTAAATACTATTCAAAATCTTTTCACTGCCTTATCAATGAAAAACAACAACCCCTCGTTATTATTTAATACCACCTACGTGAGTTATTCACTCAATACGTAAATATCTTTTAGATTACGAGCTTCCTCATCCACATCAAGACCATAACCTATTATGAACTTAGATGGAATTTTAAAGCCTACATAATCGGGCCTTGCATTGGTTATCAAAGAATCGGGTTTAAACAACAATGTTGCAAATTTCACTGTCTTAGGTCCTTTTTCTTTTAATGAAGCAACCAATTTTTCAGCAGTTATACCGGTATCAACAATATCTTCTACTACTACAACTGTACGGTCGGTTAAATCGGTTTCCAATCCTAATACTTGACGTACATTTCCGGTTGTAGACATTCCCTCATAAGATTTGTAACGTATAAATGCAATCTCACTTCCTTTTATATTACAAGCTCTAAATAAATCGGCAGCAAAAACGAACGCACCATTTAACACACACAAAAATATAGGAGCAGCATCGCCACAATCTCTTCTAATTTCCTGTGCAACGCGTTCAATTTGCTCAGCTATCTCTTCTCTTGTTATATAAGGCTCAAATGTGAGACCTTTTACCGTAATCTTATCAGTTTCCATTTTTAAGTGAAAAAATTTGGGACAAAGTTACGAATTCAATCTCTTTTTTCCAATATAAAATCAACAATTTTTAATAATTTGTCCTTTTTTTTCACAAAAACAAACACCCTCATAAACGTCCAACTTCTAAAATCCACCACTAATTGAAAATTTATGTTTATTTCACAAAGAATTGGGCTAAAAGAGATGAAAATGATGTATATTTGCATGATATTGGCATGAGTAGCATCATGTACAAACTTTATTCTTATAAGAAAGATGAAAATTTTCAATTCAAAAGGATTACAAAATATATTTGGACAAACAATAGCCACCAACGAAGGAGGAGGCTTGGGGCTTATGGAACGCATTGCCTCATCGGTTTCTTGCGAAATCATATCACGATGGTTGCCCCGCAAGCGTTTTGTGCTATTTGCCGGTCCTGGAAGCAATGGATGTATTGCTTTGGCGACAGCACGCATGCTCATTGAGCAAGGATATCGTTTGGAAGTATTCTTGTTCAACATTCCATCCATGCCCATTTCAGCCGAATGTCAAGCCAATCGCGATCGTCTTCTTGCTCTTGAGGGCGTAGACTTCACCGAGGTGCAAACCACCTTTGAGATGCCTTATATTTCGGCCGACGACATTGTGATTGACGGATTGTTTGGTACAGGACTTACTGCCCCATTAAAAGGCGGATTCACCATGTTGGTGCAAGGAATTAACGACTCCAAGGCTTTCGTCGTATCAATAGACATGCCTTCGGGACTACTATCAGAATGGAATTTAAACAACGACCGTCGCAACATTATTAAAGCAAACCTCACTCTGACATTCAAATTCAAACGACTATCCTTCTTCTTTGCCGAAAATGCCGAATATGTAGGAACATGCAAAATCCTCGATATTGACTTTGACACGGAAGCTATTCGCAAAACGCCGAGTAATTATTACTTAGTAGAGGAATCGGACGTGCGTCGCCGTTTACGCAAGCGCAAAGAATTTTCCAACAAATATGACTACGGAACACTTCTACTTGCCGCAGGCAGTTACGGAATGATGGGAGCCGCCGTACTTTCGACTAAAGCCGCACTTCGTTCAGGAGTAGGAATGGTTACTGTACACACACCACGTTGCGGATTTGCCGTTATGCAGACAGCAGTACCCGAAGCCGTAAACAAATATGACAGCGACAGCACCGTAATCACCGACGTACGCCTTGATCACAACTATTCAGCAGTAGCCATCGGTCCCGGTATAGGAACAAAAGATGACACTGTCAATGCAGTAGATTCCCTCATGAAATGCTACAACCATTCTTGCATACTAGACGCTGATGCTTTAAACTGTATAGCATCTCGTCCAAGCATGCTCGAAAGCATACCTCGAATGTCGGTTATCACACCTCATGCAGCCGAATTTGACCGACTTTTCGGCAAGCAACAAAACGATGAATCTCGTTTGCGCGAAGCTATAAAGATGTCACGCCGTTATGGTATCGTAATCGTCTTAAAAGGACGCTACACGATGGTTGTACGCCCCGACGAAAAAGTATATATCAACAGCACCGGAAGTCCGGCTCTAGCCACACCGGGAAGTGGAGATGTGCTCACCGGACTGATTGGAGGCTTTGCCGCTCAAGGATACGAAATGGAGTTATCGGCAGCCATGGGCGCTTTCATTCATGGTGCAGCAGGCGACCGAGCCGAAAAGACACTTGGCAGCTATTCTGTTACTGCAAGCGACATCATCGACAACATAGGTCCTGTTATCAAAGAAATTATGTCACGAAATGAAAATAAATAACTATCTTAAATTGGAGCATATGAGACATTTCACTAAAATAATCTTTTTGATGTTATTTTTAGGTGTTTGCATAACACTTAAAGCTCAAAACACCCAAAAATTAGTGGCGGCAAAGCATAATGACTATGGTCTTGTTTATTCTTTGCCTAAAACCCATTTACGCATTGAGGTTGTAGCTGAACAAACAATAAAAAAGGCCGGACCATACTATAATTATGCTAAAAAATACCTGGGTACAACAGATGTCATTATCGAAGATTCCCAATCATGGACATTAAAAAGCATAAAAGTTACATCTTACGGAGTACCGGAAAAAGGTAATGAATACCTTATGCAATTCAAGGCCGGAACAAATCCTTTTATGATGGTAAGCGAAGACGGATTACCTCTTTCTATCAATTGTGAAAACGTTATTGTTCCCCCTTACGAAGAACAAAAAGGAACTCCTCTCACCAAAAGCCTATTGGACGACAATAGTTATGTAACAGCTCTTTCGGGTGAACTGCTTGCCAACGGCTCTTTGGCAAAACGCGCCGAAACAGCGGCAAATATCATCTATAAAATAAGAGAAAGCCGTTCAAATTACGCCATTGGTGAAGCCGATCAAATGCCACCCGATGGAGAATCGTTAAGACTTGTACTTGAAGAGCTTAAAAAACAAGAAGAGGCTCTTATGGCATTATTCTTAGGAACAACACAAACATCTACCGCGGTAAAAACATTTGACTACACACCAGCAGGAGATAGTGATTCGGAAGTGCTTTTACGCATATCCGACTTCAACGGAATAACCAACAAAGACGATTTAAGCGGAGAACCGGTCTACATCACAATAAAAACCATAACCAAAGGAGAAATCCCTCTTGATGAAAAAGGATTGAAAAAGCAACTACCTAAAGGTGCTGTAATGTACAAAATTCCGGGTAAAGCTCAAGTGTCTATTTCTTACAATGGCAAAGAATGGTATAACGACTTATTTGACGTAGCTCAGTTAGGTGTAGATTACGGATTAAATCCGGTATTATTCACTGACAAAAAAGCTCCGTCATATGTCAAATTCCACCCATCTACCGGCGGTATCATGGAAATAGGACCTATGGGAAATGGTCAATCCGTACAAGAGACCAAAAAAAGCGGTATTACCGGTATTTTTGATTAACCACACAAATGATAACGAAAATGAATTTAGATTGCGACGATAAAATGAGAATCGACATTATCACCGTAATGCCCGAAATGCTCATGTCTCCACTTAATACATCTATTCTAAAACGAGCTCAAGACAAAGGACTCGTCGATATTGTTGTACACGATTTACGTGACTATACACTTGACAAGCATCGTCGTGTAGATGATTATCCTTTTGGTGGTGAAGCCGGTATGGTTATGCAAATAGAACCGGTTGACAGAGCTATATCTCACCTAAAATCACAACGCGAATATGATGAAGTGATTTTCACGTCTCCCGATGGGGAGGTACTCAACCAACCTATGGCTAATGCTCTGTCTTTGAAAAAGAATCTCATAATCTTATGCGGACATTATAAAGGAATAGACTATCGAATAAGAGAGCACCTTATCACTAAAGAAATATCTATCGGTGATTACGTGCTCACCGGAGGTGAATTGCCCGCGGCTGTTATTGCCGATGCAATCGTTCGCCTCATTCCGGGAGCTATAGGAGACGAACAATCGGCTCTAAGCGATTCATTCCAAGACAACCTTCTTGCACCACCGGTGTACACTAGACCGGCCGAATACAAGGGTTGGAAAGTGCCCGACATCCTACTTTCAGGTCATGAAGCTAAGATTTCGGAATGGAAACACGAAATGGCTATCAAGCGAACCATGCAATTACGCCCCGACTTATTACAAGATTAAACATTATCATGTGAGTCAAACAAGATGAAAGAGAAAAAACAAAATAGCGAACAGAAAAAGAATATACTCACTCGATGGATTCCAAGATGGCTAAGTCTTCCATTGATTATCATTATAGTATTTCTATTTATAATGATTTTCTATGGAGAAAACAGCTATCTTAAAAACAAGGAATATGGCGAAAAAATCAATGAGTTGAAAAAGGAAATTAAAGCCAATCAAGATTCAGCAAAATACTATCAACGTAAGACAAAAGAGCTATCAACCGACCGAGAAACTCTTGAAAAAATTGCTCGCGAACAATATGGCATGAAAAAATCTTATGAAGATGTGTATATCACCGATATTCCATAATACAAAACGATTCAAACATGAATAAGAAACAGCAAACAGCCAATTTATTTCTAGCAATAGGCATGATTCTATTATTGGTAATGGCAATCTTACCATTATTCGGAATTATGCAATCATGGTTTAAATACATCTATGCAACAGGAGCCGTATTCACTCTTGTGGCGAGACTTCTTGACCGCTACGAAGGGTCAAATATCACATTGCGACGTTTATATCGCATTCAGACAGTTTCTTCCATTTGCTATTGCGCTTCGGCAGGGATACTTTTCTCAACAATTAAAAACTTCGTTTCCGAAAAAGACTGGTTGCCATTTTTACTAACCGGAGCCGTTCTGCAGATATATTCTGCCTTACGTATACAAAGCGAAGAACGCAAAGAAGCCATAAAAAACAAGAAATGAACTCCATAAAAGTGTAAAAATATGTCATTACGATAATTTATTCACAATGATTTACTATTTTTGTGGCGTAAAAAGAAAATGAAATTGTAATTTTGCATTTTCAAACATTAATTGAATTTATTTGATTAACAAGATAATGAAACTATTCAGATATTTATTCTTAACAGCTATCGCGCTTATTTGCGCATTTAATGCAAACGCACAAGCTAACACTACAAGCCCATATTCTATGTTTGGATATGGTATATTGAACGATTACGCTACAAGTGCTCAAAAAGCTATGGGTGGCGTAGGTTATGCAATGAATGGCGGTCGCCAAATCAATGTTATGAACCCGGCTTCTTATGCAGCAATCGACTCACTCACATTCCTATGGGATGCCGGTATCGATTTAAGTGTATTACAAGCAAAAGAAGGTGATTTAAAAGCCAACAGTACCGGTGGTGGTATCGACTATCTAACCATGCAATTCCCCATCTCCCAAATAATAGGAGCAAGCGTTGGTCTTCTTCCTTACTCATCGGTAGGATACGAATTCAATGCAGATATTGCCAATGGTAGCGAATCAAGAGCAGGTAGCGGTGGATTGAACCTCCTTTATGCCGGAGCTGCTATCACTCCAATCAAAGGGCTTTCTGTTGGTTTCAATGTAGGATATTTGTTTGGAACAAATATTTATGATGCTTACGTTTACAGCACTAGTACAACGCTTTTTGAACGCATCGTCAAGATTCGTTCTTGGGATTTTAAATTAGGAGCCCTTTACACTCATAACATCAACCAAAAGCACAAAGCAAGCATCGGTGTAACTTTCACTCCTAAAAAATCACTTCAAGGCAACACTTGGGGTGCTTACTACGACATGAGTAACGACACTAAAGTAGACACTATAGGCTATATGAGTATCAATGGCAAAAACCACACTCCACTTAGCCTTGGATTGGGATTGAGCTACGAATATGACAAGAAACTTTATGCCGAAGTAGACTTAACATACCAAAAATGGAAAGATGCAGGTTATGCCAAAGTTGAAGGTTTTGACAACAACGAAGGAAACCTAACATTTGACAATCGTTGGAAAGTTGCTGCAGGTATTCAATACACCCCACAACAAAGAGGTAGATTCTTCCGCCGTGTAAATTATCGTGTGGGAGCTTATTATAATCACGACTACGTAAATGTGAGAGGAAACAATGTGCGTGAATATGGGCTTACTTGCGGTTTCGGTCTACCTGCACCAGGTAGCAAGACTGTAATAAACATCGGTTTTGAATACAAACATCGTGAATCTTCTCCAATAAACTACATTACCGAAAATTATTTCAATTTTACACTTGGAATAAACTTCAACCAAATGTGGTTCTGGAAAAACAAAATCAATTAATCAATTGTTGATAACACATAACTTGGTTGGTCTCATTGTATTACATGCAGACCAACCATTGATATAGTAAAACGTTTCAATTTAATTGTATAAAAGTAGAAACATATTATTTTTGCTAGCACTCATCTTTATAGCAATAAGCTGCAAAGATGAGGTTAAAAGCATTGTAAGTCACTCAACCGACCCGGAGACAACCCCCACCGTACTCACCACTCAAATCACCACATTGGTAAGCGACTCAGGAATCACTAAATACCGAATAACATCGGAACGCTGGGATATATACGACGAAAGTGAGATTCCTAGTTGGAAATTCCCTACCGGCATATTCTTGGAGCAATTTGACAAAAGTCTAAAAACCATAGCTACATTTGAGTGCGACAGCGCAACTTATTTGAAAAATTCCAAACTATGGCATTTTGTTGGCAATGTTCGTTCTTGGAATACAAAAAACGAACTTATTCTAACCAACGACCTGTATTGGGATCAAAACAATAAAAAAGTTTATTCCGACTCTTTCATCCACATCGAACAACCTGAAAGAATTCTTGAAGGCTTTGGATTCGTATCCAACGAACAATTAACCACTTACACACTTAAACGTCCAATGGGAATTTTCCCTGTGGATGAAGAAAGTCGCAAGGCACGTGCAGCACGTAGAGATAGCTTGGCTGCTGCCAATTCAATTCAATAATAAGATTTTTCACTTCATGGATACAGCAATTCTGACATTAGCTATAATGACCATCATATCGATGATATTCTCGGCATTCTTTTCGGGAATGGAAATCGCTTTTATTTCATCTAATAGTGTAAGAGTAAAAATCGACGTAGAAAAGAAAGGTATCATAAATAGCATAATAAGCCTATTTTATCGTCACAAGGAAATGTTCATTACAACAATGCTTGTGGGAAACAACATCATGCTTGTAATATATGGTATGGGAATGGCAGGCTTGCTTGATCCCTATTTGCACACATTATTTAATGGAAACGAAGCTGTTGTGCTTATCACTCAAACTGTAATATCTACCGGCATTATCCTTATCACCGGTGAGTTTTTCCCAAAAACAATCTTCCGCATAAATCCCAATAGCTCTTTGCGACATTTTTCTATTCCGCTTTATCTTATTTATTATATATTATACCCCATTACATGGTTTTCGACCAAACTTTCAAGTGTTTTAATGAAACTTTTCAAAATTAAAACCGACGAACAACATTTTGGTGCTATTACCGTAGGCGAACTTGATGCTTATTTGCAAGAAAACATCGACACACACGAGGAAGAAAACAAAGAAGTTGAGCGCGAAGTTAAAATATTCCAGAATGCCCTTGATTTCTCTGATACTCATCTTCGTGATTGCATGGTTCCACGCAACGAAATCGTTGCTGTAAACATCGACACAGCCGACCGCGAATATCTTAACAACCTGTTCACACAAAGCGGTTTTTCTAAAATAATAGTCTATCACGACGACATCGACAACGTTCTGGGATATATCCACGTAAGTGAGATGTTCTCCCCCGAAAATAATTGGAAAAAATGCATCAAACCGGTACTTTTTGCCCCCGATACCATGCTAGCAAACAAAATGATGCAAAATTTGCTTAAACAAAAACGCAGTGTGGCTATCGTTGTGGATGAATTTGGCGGTACAGCCGGAATTGTTACATTGGAAGACCTCGTTGAAGAAATCTTCGGCGAAATAGAAGACGAACACGACCACTCTCGATTTATCGAACGTGAAATAGAACCGGGCGTATATGAGTTCTCCGGTCGAATAGAAATTGAAGAAATCAACGAAAAGTACCCATTAGAACTACCCGAAAACGATGAATATCAGACGCTTGCCGGTTACATTTTGTATCATCTCGAAGTGATACCAAAGGTGGGCGACATTTTCGAAATTGAAAACTATACTTACAAAATTGAGAAAATGATGGGAGCTCGAATCGACCTCATACACATCGACACAAGAGCTAAAGAAAATAAAATTGAAGAAAAAAATTAAACAATAGTTGTAAATCCAAATAAAAGTATTAACTTTGCACTCGCAAAACCTCAGAAAGCGATTTGAGGTGACACATAAAATAATGGTGCGTTAGTTCAGTTGGTTAGAATACATGCCTGTCACGCATGGGGTCACGGGTTCGAGTCCCGTACGCACCGCAAAAGCATTGGAATCCCCAATGCTTTTTTGTTTTAATAACCTGAAACACATCTGTAAGATACTTTCATAACAAATATTACAGTTTTAAATGTGGTGGTTTCAATATTTCTCTGTAAGTTTGTAGAAAATTATTTTGAATGGGAAAGCAAACACTGACACAAGAACAAAAATTGACGCAACGATTATCCCCGTTGCAACTTCAACTTGTGCCTTTGTTGCAAATGAACAGTATCGAAATAGAAGAAAAAGTTCGTAGTGAACTCGACGACAATCCTGCGCTTGAAATTAACGAAGAGGCCACTATCAACACTCTTGACAAAGACGAAGAAGGCGAAACC
>JAEIGA010011453.1_pt1 | contig 13467 bp, 7 predicted proteins | sample 9270691 | NCBI WGS metagenome assembly JAEIGA01 (sample SAMN17057246, study PRJNA624740) | gut metagenome | biome: biome; isolation source: fecal sample | host: Bos grunniens | place: China: Xizang | collected 2019
CGAAGCCGTATATGACAGGATCAAAGACTGTCCGCTCAGGACGACAGAGGAGGCAAAAGCCGTCATGGCCGAAAACTTTGCCGCCCGTGACGAGGAGGAGATTCTTCCGACTGTCAGGAAGGGCACGGCCCTTTCCGGCGACAATTACTGGAAGGGCATTTACGGGCATGCCACGGCAAACTTTATCGCGAATTATTACCGCTGCCCCGATCCGTACTCGGCTACGGAGATGGAAGAAATCGCCGTTGCGAATACCGCGGCCTGCTTTGATATGATGGACAGGCTCGTTTCCATGCGCGTCATCGTCAATATGGATGTATTCCTCAACGGCGAGACGCCCGAGAGCACCTGGGGCGAATACAGCGGCTTCAATCAAAAGATCGAGACGGAAAACAGCGAGACCCTTGATATCTTTGAACCCGCCATGCACAACCTGTTCGACACGGCAAGTCTGGTGGTCGACGCAATTCTGAGCGGGGAAATGCAGGCAGCTGCCTAATTTCCCCTCCTGCCTGCTCCCCTTACGGCTCAGAGGCCGGATCTTCAGGATCCGGCCTCTGTTTTTATATGCTGTTTTTGGTTCAGCCGGCTTCCGTTTCTTCCTGCTGCAGCCCCCTGTATTCCAGGCACATCATCGTCAGGTCGTCAAACTGTTCGGCGTCGCCGACGAAGGTATCCACCGCGTCGCTTACCGTTTGCAGGAGTTCCTCCGGGCCGCCTTCCCTGCAGGTGTTCAAAGCCGCCACCATGCGTTCCGTACCGAACATCTCTCCGCTGCCGGCGGTCGCTTCCGGCACGCCGTCGGTGTAAACAAAGATTTTGTCCCCCGGTTCCATCTGCAGTTCATAGTCCCTGTAACGGGCGCTTTCCATCCCGCCGATGACAAAACCGTGCCTGTCTTTATACAGCTCGAAGCTGCCGCCTTTTTTCTGGATCACCGGATACTCGTGCCCGGCGTTCGCGGCGGTCAGCCTGCCGGTGGAAAGCTCCAGGATCCCGAGCCAGACGGTGACAAACATCCCGGTCTGGTTGTTGTCGCAGAGCACCGCATTTGTCTTTTCCAGAATTTCGCCCGCACCGAGATCCGCCCTTGCGGTATCCTGAATGATCCGCTTGGAAACCATCATGAACAGCGCGCCCGGAATTCCTTTCCCGCTGACGTCCGCCATAACCAGGCACAGGTGGTCTTCGTCGATAAAGAAGAAGTCGTAAAAGTCTCCGCCCACGTCCAGCGCCGGATCCATGGACGCGAAGAGTTCGATTTCTTTCCGCTCCGGAAAGGGCGGGAAGATATGCGGCAGCGCGCTCCTCTGGATTTCCCTGGCGGTGTGCAGGTCCTCCACCAGACGTTCCTGCTCTTTGAGCTTGTTCTCCTGCTCCATCCGCTCGCGTTCCATCCGGCGGATGGTATCCATCTGTTCATTCAACGCATGACTCGTCCGGTCGATCTCCTGGTGCATCGTTTCAAATTCACCGATGCTGAACGGCCCGGACGATATCGGCTCAAGATTGCCCTGACCCATGCTTTTGATCCCGCTGAGCAGCGTGTTGAACTGCAGCATAAACCGTTTAAGCCACGAGCGGTAAAGCCTCAACGCGATCAGGAACACCAGCACCGCCGTGATAAACACAACGCTTCGTACGCGGCTGACCACCTGCGTGGAATCCTCCATGGAGACCTCACGCACCAGCGTCCAGTCGGGAGAGGTCATAGTCATGGAAAACGCGGATACGGCCTCACCCTTGTCATTGCGGAAGACAGAACCGCTGTTGCTCTCGCTGATCATCCGTTCCGGCTCAGTGCAGGCTTCTTCCCCGGAATGGAAGATCTCCATATGATCCGCGGTGAACAGATGCCAGGTGCTCCTCCCGTCCTGCAGGGTACTTAACAGCCGCTCGAAAATGGAGTCGTCCATCAGCATCAGGGCGTAGACCTCGCCGTAGTGTACATCCACGGATTTCCACGCGGCGATCATGATGCTCTGGGGCGTAGCGGCATTTTCAAATCCGTAGAGTGCCGCGCCGGAGATCGGACCCACCCAAACCGTCTGCCCCAAGGGCACGTTCAGGATCTGAGACATCATTTCCTCTGAAAACGGATTCTTCTGCGGATCATCCAGGAAGAAGTTGAACTCGGGCAGGACGCCGAAAAGGCTTCCATCCTTCCGCATGAACAGCAGGCCAAAAATCCCATCCTGCCGGGACAGTTCGCCCCGAAGATAATCCCGACAGCTGATGCGCGCGTGCACCAGCTGGGCCGCAGTGGAATACTGCAGCCGTGCATAGGAAGCTACGCGGCTGTCCGCCATGATGCTCTGTGCCTCAGCAATTGAGGAGTCGATCAGCGGTGTGACCGCGCGGGAAACAAGTTCAAAACCCGCCGCGTTCTCATCCTGTTCCTGCTGCAATATCATGCTGGTGTAGGCGCGGGAGAAGAGCACCGTCAGCAGCACGACGACAAACAGAGTCATGGCGATCACCGGCATCAGCATGCGAAATCGCAGTGACGAGAATTTCAGCTTCACGGCTTCACCGCCTTCGACCCGAGCCCATGGTCTTTGTACTGCTCCGGCGTATAGGGCTGCACGCCGTTGGAAATCTGTGCCTCGCGCACCAAGGGCACGATGACAGCCGCCGCCGCGTCCCACATCTGCTTGTAGTCCCGGAACACCTCCGGCTCACCCAGTTCGGTCAGCCTGCGGATGGTATCGTCCCGGATGGTATTGAATTGTTCGTCGTCTTCCGCCAGGCACAAATCCACACTGGCGTCAGCCATAATCGAATCCGCCTCGTTGAGGATGTGCAGCTGATCGCGGTTGAGGCCGCTCATACAGGAGGTAATCGCCTCACCGCAGTCGTTGCGAAAGTCGAGGCCGCCAGCCTGATACCAGGCATCTGATGGAAGCTCTACCCCGTAATGCTCACAGATGTCCCGGGAAACATTGTTGGTCATATTCGCCTGCTTGTACTCCCGTGAGAGCGTGACGAAGTCCAGGGGATACCCGTCCGGGTGGATCGTATTCTCCCGCAGCAGAGGCCAGCAGCCGGAGAAGTCATCATAGGTTCCCCAGCGATAATAATAGTTTTGCTCTGTCCGGTTGCCCGCTGTGTATTCGGCAAGCTGCTCCCGGCCGTAATCCGTCAAACGGGGAACTCCGTCAGCGTCATAGTCCCAGGTCGCGCCCTGCTCCCCCATGATGGCCTCCCTCAGGAAGTAGGGATCGCACATAAAGTTAAACAGTCTCAACGCCTGCTCTTTATGCGGGCTGTTGGCGGAGATGAACCACATATATCTGGAGCCGTTGCCCAGCAGCTGATAGACGTTGGTGTACTGATTGGCCGCAGCAGTCGGAACCGAGGCGTACCCCGCCAGGGTGTTCGGATCAGTTTTTACCTGTTCATCATACAGCGTAGTTTTCCCGTTAACCAATCCGAGATACTGGCCGCGCAAGCATTTGGCCTCATACTGTTCATCTGTCTGGGTAAAGATATCCAGGTCGAAGGCACCGGTATTTTTCCCCGCGCGGTAGAGCCGGTTGTACCATCTCATGGTGCTCCAGAACATGGAATGGGCCGGATCCGTATAGCCGTCGAAGACCTCATTGGTGAAGATATTGTTCTGGTATTTGTATGATGCCCAGTAATCCAGGCTCAATTCGGACCGGAAAGCGGTCGCGTATCCCTGAAAATTCGTGGAGCCGAACAGATAAGTGGGATAGCCCTCCTCCGTAAAGGGGTGGTTGGCATGCATCTGCAGGAGCACGTTCAGATAGTCATCTTCATTGTTGATGGGCGGATACCCAAGCTCTTTGTAGTAATCCCAGCGGACGACATACCCGCGGTTATAGTAGCTGTTGCTGTATCCGATCCCGTTGTATCCGATCTTCTGGGGGAAGAAATAAAAGCCGTCCCCCTGATACCCGAGATGTTTGAACACGTCATAGGCAAGTTTTGCATCTCCTTTGAGGAGATTTGGGACATATTCTTCGAGATAGGGATCGGCGTTCAGCGCAACGCCGTTTTCCAGAATCGTGGCAAGGTTGTTCTTTGTGGCGACGATATCCGGCAGATTGCCGCTGGCCAGTCCTGTGGCGTAGGCCTCCGCCGTCAGATAGACAAACTTGATCTCCACATTCAGCTGATCCTCCAGGTACTTCCACATGCCCAGCTGATTTTCCCCATCCATACGGGAGCCGGAGCGGTCCTCCACATCACCGATCGTTAAGATGACGCGATCCTCGGCAAAAGCTGTGACCGGCAGGAGCAGAAGCAGCGCGACGGCCAACGACAATATGAGCGACAGGGTTCTTTTCATGCGCATCTTCCTTTCCCGTACAGGGGGCTCCATCTCCGTGTGATCCCGAAAGAGCCGTTTTCCGTGTGCTATTGTAACGGATTCTTCGGTGACAATCAAGCGTTGAATTCAGGGATTCCCATCCTGCCGTCCGGTATGGTATACTGTCTTCCGTCAATATACCGCTTCGGAACAAACAGGGAGGCTGAGGAGATCATGCGCGAAATTCAAAACAGCAGAAAAGGCATCAGCATCAGCGCCGGAAGCTTCATTACCGCCATCGCCGTCATCTTTCTGCTGATGCTGGCGACGTATCTCCTCACCTTTGTGATCCCGGGCGGCGAATATGTGCGCGTACCGGATGAAAACGGCAACAGCGTCATCGACGCAGCGGCCGGCTTTCACACCGTCGAAGGCGGGCTTCCGTTCTGGAAGTGGCTTCTTTCTCCGCTGCTCGTGCTCGGCGCCGACGGCTCCGCCGCACTTATAGCGGTCCTCATCTTCCTGCTGGTAATCGGCGGCGTGTTCAACGCGCTCACAGACCACGGCCTCATGAACGATCTGCTCGACCGGCTTGTCGCACGCTTCGGCGCCGTGCGCTACCGCCTGATGGCTGTACTGGTCTTCTTCTTTATGGCCATGGGATCGCTGGTCGGTTCCTTTGAAGAGATCGTTCCCCTCGTACCGATTGTGGTGTCGCTCGCCGTCGGGCTCGGCTGGGACGTCCAGACCGGACTCGGCATGTCGCTGCTCGCAGTGGGCTGCGGCTTTGCCGCCGGCGTGGCCAACCCCTTCACCATCGGCGTGGCCCAGACTCTTGCGGGCCTTCCGATGTTCAGCGGGATCTGGCTCCGCCTGCTGAGCTTTGCCCTGATCTATGCGCTGCTTCTGTGCAGCGTGATGATTCACGCCCGAAGGCATGATTCCGGCTGTGCGTCGTTCGAAGGGGCGCTTTCGGTCCGGAACAGAAAAATGGACGCGGGCCTCCGCGTATTCGGCACCCTGATCGGAGTCGGCATCCTTGCCATTCTCTCTTCCGGCCTGATTCCCGCTCTGCGGGACTACACCATGATCATTGTCGCGATCATGTTCCTTGCCGCCGGCATCTCGTCCTGCCGGATCGCCGGAATGGAGGGGCGCACGCTGCGACAGTCCTTCCTCCGCGGCGTGAAGGCGGTTTCGCCCTCTGTTCTGATGATTCTGATGGCGTCTTCCATCAAGTACATCATGGTGGAAGGCCGTATTCTGGATACCATCCTGCATGCGGCGGTTCTTGCCGCGGGCGGCATGTCGCGGGCGGTCCTGATCCTGTTCATATACCTCATCTGTCTGGTAATGAATTTCTTCATTGCTTCAGGCTCGGCCAAGGCCTTTCTGCTCATCCCGCTCATCGTTCCGCTTGCCAGGCTGTTCGGTATCAGTCCGCAGCTGTGCATCGTTGCTTTCGCCTTTGGCGACGGGTTCAGCAATGTCTTCTATCCGACCAATCCGGTCCTGCTGATTTCCCTCGGCCTAGCGGACCTGAGCTATGGGAAATGGGTGAAGTACTCCTGGAAGTTCCAGGGCCTTAATCTGCTGCTGACCTGCGGTTTGCTCCTGCTTGGGCTCGCCGCCGGCTACCGCTGAACGGGAGGCGGGAGTTTATATGAAGCTTCATGTTCTTCACTGCGGAAGCATCCGCGTCTCCGAAACGGTGCCTTTCGGCGACCGCATCAGCCTGCGGAACACCGGCAGGCAGCTGCTCGCGCCGGAAAGCCGGCGCATAACCCTCCCGGTCTGCTGCTTTCTGGCGGAGCATCCGAAGGGTCTCATCCTGGTGGATACAGGCTGGTGCCGTGCGGTCAGCCCTGCCGGCGTCTATGATCCCAATGCCGTAAAGCGCGTCCTGCCGCCGTCACTGGCGGCCTTTTATCATCCGGTTCTCCCGGCAGGAATGGCAGTTCATGAGCAGCTCGCTTCCATGGGAATATACCCCGAAGACCTCTCCTGCGTCCTGCTGACGCATCTGGATCCCGACCACACGGCGGGTCTGCGGCACCTGCACGGAGCAAAGCGTGTACTGGTAGCGGAGGATGAGTACTACTGGTCGTGCCGCGCGGTGTACAAGGCCCGCCAGCCCTGGAGCCTCTGGATGGATACCGAAATGGAGCGCTTCTGGTACCGCGGCTCACCCCTTGGCCCGAACCGCTGGGCTTTCGACCTCTTCGGGGATGAGAGCGTGCAGCTTGTAAATGTGCCGGGGCATACCGACGGGCAGGCCGCGGTGATCTTCCGCAGCGGCGGGCGCTTCGTCCTGCTGGCAGCCGACTCGGCATTTTCAAACCGCAACTGGGAGGAGATGCTTACGCCGGGCTTCGGCCTCTTTCGCGCTCGGCAGCTTAAATCGCTGGAGTGGATCCGCGAGATGGCTGCCGACCCAGGCTGCGCAGAGGTGCTCTGCAGCCACGACCCGGAAAGCATCCCCCGCACCGTGGAATTCTGAAGCACTGCCGTTCTGTACGAAACGGCAGTGTTTTTTCCCGCTTTGTATGTTCCTGTTCTTGCGCATCCCGGTAAACTGTGTTAAATTATAAGGTACGGAAAAATACCGGGGAGAGGACTCCATGCCAAACCGCCCGAACCGAAACAAAATAGGGACCCGCTGCGGCAGGCTGCTGTTGTGCCTGCTGCTGGCCGTGCTTTGTCTGTCGCAGGGCATCGTTACAGGGGGGTTCGCGGCGGGAAACGTCGCGTTCAACACCTCCGGCAACCGGAACACGAAGCTCTCCATTGACCCGATCAAGAAAGCAGAAGGCTTCACCGCGGTGATGTACAACAATCGCAACGGTCTGCCGACTTCCGAGGCCAACGCCATCGCACAGACTTCCGACGGCTTTATCTGGATCGGCAGTTATGCCGGACTGATCCGTTACGACGGCAACAGCTTCGAGCGCATCAGTCCCTCTGAAGGGATCGCAAACGTGCGCTGCCTGTATGTGGACAGCCGGGACCGGCTGTGGATCGGCACGAACGATTCCGGTGTTTTCCTCATGGAAAAGGGCAGCCAGCATAAATGGAATAAAGCGGATGGGCTGCGCTCCGTCAGCATCCGGGCCATCTGTGAAGATGAGAACGGACTTATCTATATCGGCTGCGCGGCAGGCGGAGTCGCCAGGATCGACGCAAAAATGAAGCTCACCCTCCTGAAGGACGAGCGGATCGACGGGCAGACGATCTGGGAGCTCCGCCGCGGCGCCGACGGCCTGATTTACGGACTCACCCAGGAAGGCGATCTATTCACCCTGAAGAGCGGCGCTGTAGCCACCTACCTCGGTCACGACGAGTGCCGTGTCAAGGGCGTCCGCAGCATTTTGCCGGATCCGGCGCACCCTGAACGCCTGTACGTCGGAACTGACAATTCCGAAGTGTACTACGGCAATCTGCAGACCAATTTCGGCACGCTGGGCAAAAAGGACATTGCGCCCCTGTATTCGGCAACGACCATGGAGTCCATCAACGGACAGATCTGGATGTGCGCCGAAAACGGGATCGGGCGGCTGGACTCCGAAGGATTCCACACCCTGAAAAATGTGCCGATGGTCAACGCTATTGAACATGTAATGACCGACTACGAGGGGAACCTCTGGTTTGTATCCTCCCGTCAGGGCATCATGAAGATTGTTCCCAACCAGTTTTCGAATCTCTCCGAGCGGTATAACCTGCCCGAGACGGTCGTCAACACTACCTGTCTCTACGGAAGGCAGCTGTTTATCGGGACGGATTCCGGACTGATCGTCATCGATGGGGACAGAGCGGCGGAGGGCGTTCCGCTGACGAAAGCCGTGACGGCTTCCGGCGCGGAACTGGAGGCGGGCGACCTGACAGAACTCCTGGAGGGTGTGCGCGTCCGCGCCATCGTCCGCGACAGTGAAGGCAGGCTCTGGATCTCTGCCTGGCGCAGGTATCTGCTGTGTTATGACCAGGGGGAAGTGACCGTGTACACCCAGGATGACGGCCTGTTTTCCAACTCCGTCCGCGCGATCAGCCTCTGCGAGGACGGGTCGATTCTCGCTTCCGGCACCGGCGGCGTGAGCGTCATACAGAACGACCGCGTGACAGTCAGCTACGGGAGGGAAGACGGCCTTGTCAACGAAGATATCCTGACCGTGACGGAAGGTTTCCGCCATGAGCTGGTTCTCGGTTCCGACGGCGACGGCATCTACGTCATCAGCGAGGGCAAAATCAGGCGGATCGGAACGGAAGACGGCCTGCAATCCGAAATCATCCTGCGCATCCGGCGCAGCCGCACGCAAAACGGTTACTGGGTCGTGACCGGCAACTCCCTTGCCTTCATGTCGCAGGACTTCAAGGTGACTACGCTGAAGAAATTCCCTTACCCGAACAACTATGATGTGTACGAATCCTCAGGGGGTGATCTCTGGGTTCTTTCCAGTGCAGGGATCTATGTTGCTTCCGCTGCCGAACTGGTGGCGGACTACCCGGTCGACCCGGTGTTTTACGGGATGCAGAGCGGCCTGCCCTTTGCCCCCACGGTCAACGCTTACAGCGAGCTGACTGCCGATGGCGACCTGTATATCGCAGGCGCTGAGGGTGTGGTTAAGGTCAATATCGAAAAACCGTTCCAGGATCTCAGCGAGATGAAGATCGTCGTTCCCTATATCGAGGCCGACGACGTGCGGTATTATGCGGATGAATCCGGCGGATTTGCCCTGCCGGGAGGTGCGAAGAAGATCACCATTTATCCCTTTGTGTTCAACTATTCGCTCATCGACCCGCAGGTCTCCTACCGTCTGGACGGCTTTGACCTGGAAGACGAAACGGTTATCCGAAGCAGGCTGCAGCCGGTGGACTATACAAACCTGAAAATCGGGGCATACCGCTTCATCATGACGGTCAAGGACCCCACAGGTCGCAGCATCCATACCGTGTCCTTCCCAATCATCAAGGGAAGGGAAATCTCGGGCGGCACGGTCGGAACGCTGGTCATGATCACGTCGTCCCTGGTTTTGATGGGCGGCATTCTGCTTTACACGACCCTGTACCGGAAGCGCGGGCTGCTGGAAGACAAGCTGTTCTTTTACCTGATCCTGTCCAATGTGGCGCTGGCGGTCGGTGAAGCGCTGTCCTATCTGCTGGAATTAAGCACTGCTCCTCTCGTGAGGGAACTGATGATACTCGGAAACATGGTCTATTACGCCGAACTGGCGGGCTTCCCGTATCTGTTTCTGGTCTATATTGACTGGATGACCGATCCCGGCGGCAGGGCTGGCCTGCGGAACAGAAAGCTGCTCTATCTGATTCCCTGCGTGCTGTTCTTCCTGGGTCTGATTGTCAACCTGTGGACCGGCTGGCTCTTTCGGGTCGACAGTGTGAACGCCTTCCGCCCCGGTCCGCGCCGCTTTGCCATGATCCCGATGCTTCCGGTCTGGTTCTATTTTGCCGTTTCGCTGATCAGAGTGTTCCGTGTCAACAAAGGGCTGGCGGCTCTCGGCCTTGTGCTGATCGCGACTCGGGTGGGCTGGGAGTTCTGGTTCCCGGGGGTTTCCTCCACGGCGTTTTTCTACGCTTTGATTCTCATGTGTATCCATCTCCACATCATGGAGCGCCCGCTGTATAAGGAGGCGTCATGATGGGAATCTATGAATCAGCGATTATATCCTGCTATGCGGATGCGGCAGCGCTTCTGGTAATGGTCCTGCTGCTTCTCCTGTCGGAGCGTTTTCACAAGCGGAAAAGCATGTCCCTGCAAATTTTCTACCTGCTCAGCATATGCCTTATGGCAACCTGCGTGATGAGCTTTGTCTGCCATGCCATGTTCAAGCAGACGGCCATGTGGTGCCATGTCCTGGCAATCGCCTGCAGAACACTGTGGGAGCTGCTTGCGATGGCGATCATCCTGTTATGGATCGCTTATGTGGAGACCAAACTCTACGGTGAAAAAAAGCAGCTTACTCCCATGCAGAAGCTGGCACTTGTGCCCTTTGCCGTGTTCGCCGTGCTCCTCGTCGTCAATCTGTTTACCGGGATCATCTTCCGGTATACGGCCGACAATCAGTGCGAGACCAAATGGCTCTATGACGTACTCCTCGTGACCGAAGTGATCTACTTCCTGGCCCCGCTGATCCGGGTAAACGACTTTGACCGGAATGTCTCAAAGGCCCGCTTTCTCAGGGTGCTGCCGATGCTGCTCCCGGTGGGGCTGGGGGTCGGCGTTCAGTTTTTCCTGCCTTACCAGACCGATGTTCTCGGCTTTGCCATCGGCGCCGCGCTGCTGTATTTTTCCATGGCGGACGAACTCCGCTATCTGGATGAGGAGTCCGGGCTGTATAACGACAGTTTCCTGCCCTATTCTTTTGACCGCGCCGTGGCAGGGAAGACCAATGCCCGCAGCGCGCTGGTTCTGGAAGCCGACGGGAACCTCCCCGCATGCTTTGAGATTCTGCACGACACGCTGCACCGGGATCACGACGTGGTCCGGCTGGAAGAAAAGAAGTTCGTGATGTTTTCCGAAACAGACAGCCGGTCCGAACTGCAGCTGCTGTCCACTCATGTTGAAGAGGCAGTGGCAAAGCACAACGTCGAGTGCCCCGCCGAGCAGGTCCGCCTGACGGTTCGCAGCCGCATCCGCACGGGTGATGAGGACACGTTCGCGTTCCTTCGCTCGGTGGTGGAGGACCAGGACGCCGGAGACCCTGTACGGGGCGTGGTATCCATGATCTCGGAGCTGGACCGCCTGGATGAGGAACTCAAACTGGCGGCGGACATTCAGCTCAACATGCTCGAAAGCAACTTCCCGCCCTTCCCCGACCGGAAGGAATTCGACCTGTTCGCATCCATGAGGCCTGCGAAAGAGGTGGGCGGCGACTTCTACGACTTCTTTCTCATCGACAGCGACCACCTTGGTTTGGTGATCGCCGATGTCTCCGGAAAGGGTATCCCCGCCGCGCTGTTCATGATGGTTTCCAAGACCCTTATCAAGAACCAGCTGATGAGCGGCTGCGACCCGGCAACGGCACTCGAGCATGTGAATCAGCAGCTGTTCGAACGAAACTCTTCGATGATGTTCGTCACCGTATGGCTGGCTGTGCTGGAAATCTCCACGGGAAAGGGTGTTGCCTGCAACGCCGGACATGAGAACCCTGCCATCCGCCGCGAGGAAGAGGGCTTTGAGCTGCTGAAGTACAAACACGGCATCGTGGTCGGCGTCAGCAGAAATGCAAAGTTCCAGAACCGCGAGTTTGAACTCCGCCCCGGCGACAGCGTCTTTGTGTATACCGACGGCGTGCCGGAAGCGGCCAACGCCGCAAACGAGCTCTTCGGCGCGCAGCGCCTGCTTGAGAGCCTGAACCGTGATGCAGACGCCGGGCCTGATGTGCTGGCCCGACGCGTGCTCGAGGATGTGGACGCCTTCGCGGCCGGCGCGCCGCAGTTTGACGATATCACCATGCTCTGCCTGAAGTATTACGGTGAGCAGCAGAAAAAGGAAACTCCCAAAAAGAAGGGAGCTTCCTAAAAACCGGAATAAACTGAAAAGCCTGCCGGGCGTACAGCCCGGCAGGCTTTTCAGCGTTTCTTTTACAGCAGCGGCGCCACAAGCTTTGCAAGCGTTCCGAGAAGCTTGGTGGACGCCTTTTCATTCCGGATCGTCTCGGCCGTGACTTCGCGGCATTTAGAAAGTGTCTGCTGAAAGTCCGCTTCAATGTCCGGGATGCAGCCGGTCTTGTACATGTAGGTGGCGCATTCGAAGTGGTGGTACAGGCTGCGGTAGTCCAGGTTGATCGTCCCGACCACGGCTTTGGCATTGTCGCTGACAAACACCTTGGCGTGCACAAAGCCCGGTGTGTATTCGTAGATCTTTACGCCGGCCTCCGTCAGTGAGCGGTAGTGGGTCTTGGCAAGAGCGTAGGGGATGGCTTTGTCGGGAATGCCCGGGAGGATCAGCTTCACATCGACGCCCCGCTGCGCGGCGAAGCGCAGGGAAGTTTCCAACTCGCCATCCAGGATCAGGTACGGCGTCATAATGTGCACGTAGTCGACTGCGCGGTTCAGGATGTCCATATAGACCGCTTCTCCGACCTTGTATCCGTCCAGAGGGCTGTCACCGTAGGGCATGACGAAGCCATCGTGCAGGTGAGTGTCCTCCCGGTCAATCAGGAAGCTTCTGTAATCGCAATCCTGCTCACGGCTGTACCACATCTGCAGGAACAGCAGCGTGAAGCTCTTCACCGCGTCGCCTTTCAACATCACAGCCGTGTCCTTCCAGTGGCCGAAGCGCTCGACACGGTTGATGTATTCGTCCGCCAGGTTGACGCCGCCGTTAAAGGCAACTTTGCCGTCGATCACAAGGATCTTGCGGTGATCCCGGTAATTGTAATGCGAGGACAGCACCGGGATGATCGGCGAGAACGGTCTGGCCCGGATGCCCTGGGCTTCCAGCAGCTTCCAGTAATCGACGGGCAGGGTGGCCATCTCGTTCATACCGTCGTACAGCACCCGCACGTCGACACCTTCCTTTACCTTACGGATCAGGATCTCCAGGATCCTGCCCCACATGTATCCCTCTTCAATGATGAAGTACTCCATGAAGATGAATTCCTGCGCCTTTTCGAGTTCTTCCAGCATCGCCCGGAACTTGTCTTCACCGATCGGGAAGTATGTCACTGCGGTGTTGCCGTACAGAGGGAAACAGCCGGTCAGGTTGAGATAAGTGCTCAGGTCGTCCGAACCGGAAAGGTCATACTTCAGCTTTTCAAGCACATCCTGCGGCTGAGGACTCAGATCTTTACTGGCCGCGATCTGCCGGCTGAGCGCATCGCGCTCCATCCGGTGCCCGAGATTTGTCTGTGTGAACAGCAGCAAACCAGTGCCGGTAATCGGAAACACGGAAATGAGCAGCATCCAGGTCAGTTTGGCGGAAGAATCCATGCTGCAGTTGAACAGATAAACGACCATCACCAAGGCAAACAGCCGCAGGAGGATGATGAAATGCGGCAGCTTCTCAGTGAAATAAAAGTAAGCGCCTACCAGCAGGCCGATCTCAATCAAAAACAGCAGCAGAATCAGGAAGAACCTGCTGAACACAAGGCGCAGGAGCCCCCTCTTCGGAGGCTTTGCGAGACGGACGGTTAATTCTTCTTTTTCCATGACAAGCGGCTCCTTTCCACAATTGTCCG
>JAEIGA010011454.1_pt1 | contig 13466 bp, 16 predicted proteins | sample 9270691 | NCBI WGS metagenome assembly JAEIGA01 (sample SAMN17057246, study PRJNA624740) | gut metagenome | biome: biome; isolation source: fecal sample | host: Bos grunniens | place: China: Xizang | collected 2019
CGATGACAAAAGAGAAACTAGAAATAGAGATAATTGACAAAGCAAAGATAATAGCTTCGGCGCTACAGAAAGGCAAGGATGTTGAGATACGGAAGTCTTCGACAGGCATAACTGTAGCTGAAGTAAAGAAAAATGTAATATCTCGTTAAATGAGAAGGTGAATGGTGAATCCGTGATGGTGGGTTCATAACAAGCAGAATGGTGCTTCTATTTTTTGTATGGAGGCACTTTTTTAATTGAGAACAGATTGTAAAAATGCCATAAAGGTGACAATAGACAGCCTAAAAAAAGAAGGAATCAAGCTGGACCTATACGAAGACCTAAAGACGATTTGCCAGTTTGGTTTGGTTAATGATCCGGAAGAATTAAAATGGGAATACAAAAAATACTCTGATTACATCAAGAGTATAGCCTTGCGAGAGGTTACGGAAGATAAAGAACATGAACAACAATGGCGTACTATGTACTGGGAAACTGTAAAACTAGAATCATATTGGTTTTTTGAGAGTTACCTATATTACATGGAGCATAAGCGCCCATTTGAAAAGAAATTCTATGAACCTAGAGAAAAAACCTTAAAGGTTGTAGTTGATGACCTTCAGAAGCTAGAAGATAGCAAAACCCAAAGAATGCTGACAGAATCTATGCCTAGCCGTGTTGGTAAATCATCGACAATGGTATTTTTTGGTTCATGGATAGCACTTCGACATCCAGAATCTCATAATGCTATGGGAACACACTCTGGATTTCTTGCAGATCATTTTTACAAAGAAATGCTAGAGTTATTCACTTCAGAAGAATACTGTTTCCAAGAATTATATCAGTATTTTCACCCTGACAAAAAGTTTATAGAAGATAAATCTGCTGAAAAAATGACAATATCCTTTGTTTCAAAAGGAGATTTCCCTACATTTACATTTCGTGGAATAGATGGTACATGGACAGGTGCGGTCGATATTAGTGCAGATGGCTATTTATTCGTGGATGACCTGGTTCGCGACAGAACACACAGCTTGTCACCAAAACGAATGAATGACACCTTTTCGGAGTACCTAAATAAAATGGTTGACCGAAAAAATGATGGTGCCAAAGAGATAATGATTGGAACATTATGGAATGTCCTTGATCCTATTAAGCGCCTAGAAGAAATGTATGGCAACGATGAAAACTATGTTTTTCGCAAGATACCTGCTTTAAACGAAAAAGGCGAGAGTAATTTTGACTATGAAGTAAAAGGATTTTCTACGGAATATTATCAAGATATGAAAGATAAGCTGATAAGAGCCGGAAACGAAGCAGAATGGATGGCTAAATTTCAGCAAGCACCATATGTGCGTGAAGGAATCCTGTTTCCATTGGATGAACTAGGGTATTTCAACGGTATTTTGCCACAAGGACATAAGTATAGATATGCGGTCAACTGCGATGTGGCTTTTGGTGGTGGAGATAGTGTTTCAATGCCTATAGGCTTACATGACCAGACGGACGATATAATCTACATCGTGGATTGGTATTTCAACAGTAGTGGAGTGACGGTTACAGTACCAGGCGTGGTTGATATGATAATTAAACACGGCATAAAGAATGTCACTTTTGAAGCGAATGCCGGCGGGCAACTATATGCATCGAAGGTACAGGAAGAATTAAAAAAACGAAACTATTTGTGCAGCTGCGATTCGGTCAGAGCGCCTAATAATGCATCAAAAGAGGATAAAATCAAGGCTTGTGAAGGAGTTATACGTCAAAAATTCCGATTTTTGGACAGTACGAAGCATAATCCTGAAGAATACGATGCAGAAACGACCATTTATGAGAGATCACCAGAGTATGAACGCGCGTTGGACGAAATGGGTACATATGTAACGATTGGTAAGAATCCAAGAGATGATGCAGTAGATTCAATATCACAGATAGCCGAAAGAGTATTTGATACCATGCAACGCAGAACAGTAATAATGGATTGTCCATTTTAGGGAGGTAAATATGACAGCAAAACAGTATTTAATGGGTTATAGGAATTTAGAGAGTAGTTATAAATGTGCTATCGAAGAATACAAGAATGTTGAAAATGAAATGATTTCTCTAAAAAGCCCTAACTTGACAGAGAGAGTGCAGACAAGCCCTAAAAAGGACCCAATCGGTGAAATCGTTATTGACATGGAGAAGGAAAAGGCGAAACTTGGCATAAATATCCAGTATTACAAGTCACAAATGCTAGTGATCCGAAGTCAGATAAAGGACATGAAACTGATAAATGAAGACTATTGTGCAATCCTGTTATTTAGGTACATTTTGTACAAGGATTGGAAGTACATCTGTAATAGCCTAGCAATGTCAAGAACACAGGCAAACAAGGTACATGGTATGGCATTACTGGAATTTGACCGAAAGTTTGGTCATTGCTACGAAAAGTAAGTACAAAAAGAACAATAAGAACATCTAGCACATTGCAATTTATAAAACCCTATGTTTTATTAAACTTGGATGAAAGACTAAAAGCGGTCATTTCTATATATTTTACCTTTCTTTGCTAACCCCTGCGAGTTTCGTGGGGGTTTTTGCATTGAGAAAGAGGAATTATGGCGAGAAACATTATTTATTGTCCTGATTGTGCAAGAGAATTGTTCAGAACAAATGGGCGACAGACAATGCCGATAATAAAACGATGCGCTTGTGGGAATTTTTACAAAGTAAATCCCAAATACCTAACCGCAAGCAGATCAAGTAAACCGACAAGGCTGTCAAGCAGCGGAGTAACATTTTATTAGGAGAGCAGAAAATGAATTATGTAGATAGGGATGGAAGTTATTCAAGCCCAATGTACCACACAAAACTCGGAAGACAGGTTATATACACTCCGGAGCCAATGGTGACAAGAGAAAACTTAATAAATGTGCTTACTTCGGCAAAAGCTGTTCATATGCAGAATGTGAACGACATCAAGTATCTGCTTCGATATGAGAAAGGCGACCAACCACTTAACAGAGTTAAGAAGGTAAGACCTGACATAGATATATGCGATGTAGACAACATAGCCAATCAGATTACAGAGTTTAAGTTAGGTTACGATTGGGGTTACCCAATTTCTCTTATACAGAGAGGTCAGAAGACAGATGTTAACTCGGATGTAATCGCTATGATGAATGACTATTACGAACTTGCAGGCAATCGTGGTAAACAACAGGAACTTGCAAGATTTGTTGAGATTACAGGCATTGGATATACCTATGTTGATATAAATTCTTACTTCGATATAGGTGACAGCCCATTCACTTTGGATGTACTTGATCCGGAGTTTACATTTGTTGTCAGAAGTACATATTACACAGATAACAGGATTGTATTAGGTGTAACATTTGGCGATACAGACGAAGACAACAACACAGTTTACACTTGTTTTACGAATAACAGCCGTTTTGTGGTAACAAACCTGGATAAGATTACCGAATATGCAAATCCATTAGGTATAATTCCTATAGTCGAATGGATCAGAGCATATGACAGAATGGGATGTTTTGAACGTCAGATACCAGAAATGGATGCCTTAAATCTGCTCAATTCAGATTTTCTGAATGACGTAGACCAGAACACACAGGCTATATGGCACGTTAACGATGTAGATTTTGCCACAGAAGAAGTAACTCTTGAAGATGGAACAGTTGTAAAAAAGGTTAAAAGACCTGAAAACGGACAATGGTTACAGACATTTTCTAACCAGAACGGTAGCAAGCCTTCAATAACTCCACTTACTGTAAATTATAACTATAGTGGAGTGCTGAACAACATAATCACAAAGCGACAGACGATACTTTCAAAGTGTGATGTGCCACAGAGAAATGATACCTCTGGCGGTTCTTCAGGAATTGCAATGTCGGATGCATCTGGTTGGAGTGCCGCTGAAGCATCAGCAAGTAAGAAGGAAAACATACAAGACCTTTGCAAGTGCCAGGAACTGCGTGTGGTATTCAGAGCCATTAAGAGCAATCCGAAAGTAAAGGCTGATGATCCAATCAGAGAGATTACACTTGCTGATATAAAACCATATATCAAACGTCAGAAGTCATATGAAATGACAGTTAAGACAAATGCGTTTGCGACAATGGTAGCACATGGTATCAATGGTCTTGATGCACTTCAGAGCATTAACTTCTTTGATGATCCTAGCGAGGTTTGGGAAAGAAGTAAAGATACGATTGAAATGTATCAGAACAAGACGTTTGGTGAAGACCCACAGCCTAACCAGTATGAAGTAGATAATGAGTTGTCAAGCGACAGAATAACAGACCAAATAGATAGGAGCCCTAACATAAATGGCTAATCCACAGAGTTTCGACCAACTGAATATGAATATTCTTAAAAGGCGGTCTGAACCATATTACAAATACTTTGGAGATATGCTGTTAACAGACAAGCAGAAGAAGAACAGAGAGAGGATAGCCTTAATCATAGAAGAGCATTTAATGCTCTTTTTTACATTGTATGATGCAGGGGCAAATGTAACGACCTTGAAACAGGAACTTACATATGGCTTATATGATTTACTTGCTGACGAAGGTTATTTTAAAAGTGATGCAGATTTAACAAACTATATAGCAAATACAGTTAATGACCTTTATCAAAGCACAGCAGACAACTTATTTAGTCATCCGAATGACTATGATTATACAGGCACTACACAGTATTGGCTTTCAAAAGACAGGGCAATGTTTATTGCTGAAAACGAAGCTAATACTGTGTTTAACTCAAAAGAGTTTATAGAAGCTAACGGAAATGGCTATACGTTCAAGATATGGGATCCATATCCTGACGATAACGTGCGACCAACACACGAAGACATTAGAGGTGTAAAGATTCCTATTAATGAATACTTTGAAGTTGGCGCCGCACGAATGCTGTTCCCTAAAGATTTAACAAGTGAATTTTCAACGGCATCGGCACACCCTGAAGAATACATTGGATGCAGGTGTGTGGTTCGGTACGTTTAAAAGCAATGGACGGAGAAATCCGTCTTTTTTATATGCATGGTGCTAGAGAAAGCACCTTAATATCACGCAACTAAATAAGCAGAGAGAACTGACTATAACAAACGCGAGTATATGGCGCTAGAGAAAGCGCCTTTTTAATTACAAATTTCGCAGAAAGGACATAGGTAAAAATTATGGACGAGAACACAAACGTAACTTCAACTGAAGCAACTAATGATGTTGTACAGGCTGAATCCACTTCAACAGTTGAGGAAAAGCCTACCACACCAACTAATATCGAAGACCAGATTCAGCAATTGATGATTGAAAACGCAAAGCTGAAAAGGGCTAAAGATAAAGCCACTTCAGAAGCAGCTGATTTTAAGAAAAAGTACAACGCGACACTTTCCGAACAGGAAAGAGCAAGTCAGGAAAAAGCAGAGGAACAGGCAAGGCGTGATGAACGTCTAGCTGAATTGGAGCGAGAAAACTCGATCCATAAGTTTACAGAGAGTTACCTCGATCTTGGATATGACAAGGAATCAGCTATAGCAGCTGCAACAGCACAGGTTGATAACGATGTTGAAACACTTTTCAAACTTCAGAAAAAGATACTGGACGAAAAGCTGTTAGCCAAGGAACAGGAACTTATAAAAGATATGCCTAGAGCCAAGACAGGCGTTTATGCATCTATGACAAAGGATCAGATTATGCAGATTACCGATAGAGAAGAACGCAGAAGGGCGATGGCAGAAAATTGGGAATTATTTCAGTAATATAGGAGGAAAAAATTATGCCTACTAACGTAACAAACGAAGCAGAAGCTAAATTATCAAAGTCTGCTAATTTCGCGAGAGTTCGTGAGAGAGAGTTCGTTGAAATATTCAACGGAGATATAAGAAAACTTGTAGAAGCACTCGGAGTAACAAGAAAGATTCAGAAGGAATCCGGTTCTGTACTTAAGGTTATGAAGGTTACAGGAACACTTGAAAATGGTTCTGTTCCTGAAGGTGAGATTATTCCACTTTCAGAGTATGCAACAACCTGGGAGCCAATCGGTGAGATCACTCTTAAGAAGTGGAGAAAGTCAACATCTATCGAAGCTATCAATGACAAGGGTTATGACCAGGCTGTTACAGCTACAACAGACAAAATGCTTAAGCAGATTCAGAGAGCAATTAGAAGTGATTTCTTCACATTCCTTGCAACAGGAACAAGAACAGCAACAGGTGATGGTTTCCAGGACACACTTGCAAATGCATGGGGACAGCTTCAGGTAATCTTTGAGGACACAGATGCACAGCCTGTATTCTTTATGAATCCACTTGATGTAGCTGCATACCTTGGATCAACACCTGCAAACCTTGCAACACTTTTTGGTATGACATACCTTGAGAACTTCCTTGGTCTTGGTGATTGTTTCCTTAACAGCGATGTACCACAGGGCAAGATTTACGCAACAGTTAAAGACAATATTGTACTGTACTATGTAAACGCAGGAACAGCAGACATCACAGAAGGATTCCAGTTTACAACAGATCAGACAGGTCTTATCGGAATCCATGAGTATGCTGATTATGACAGAGATTGTGTAAACGATTCTGTTGTATCAGGTATCAAGCTGTTTGCAGAGAACCTCTACGGAGTAGTTGTAGGAACTATCGGTTCTGCACCATCTGCTTAATTTATAAGAACTATGTGAGGAACTAATATGGGTGAAGAAACATTCAATGAGATTTTAAGGTCACTAAAAATTACATTGGGAGTTACGAAGGACGATGATGTAGCCATATTAACAGAAATCCTCAACGATGCAATCTCGGAGATCAAAGAAGCACGAAAATATCCAAGTGATATGAGTGCTTCGGAGATTGAAGAGGATATGCAAAAATTCATATCTAATGTCAAAAAATTAACCAAATACGACTATAACCAAATTGGTGGTGAATTAGAAGAATCCCACAATGAGAATGGCATTTCCAGAGGGTATATGGATCGTAGAAAATGCTTTGATGGTGTAAATCCATATTGCAGGTTATTTTAGGCGGTAGGTGTGCGTGTTGAGGATGTTGTATCCTTCGTGGCATCCTTGATGCAAGGGTGTGTGTAATTTTATTGGTGGTGGGCGACACACTTAAATTAAGGAGAGCAATCAATATGACAATTGAAATATCTATTTTAGTTGGGATCGTATCGGTTGCTTTTGCTGTTTATTTTGGTTTAAAAAGCAACCGTAGAAATGATGTCAAAGACATAGAAGAACGAGCAGCGCGTGATGCAAAAATCAACTATAAACTCGACCAAATCATTGATGACAACAAGGAATACAAGTCGGAATTGATTGAAACAAAGAAGAGAGTTGATGAAATCGACAGGCGTGTTGTTATAGTTGAGCAATCAACGAAGTCTGCACATCACAGGTTAGATGAATACTTATCGAAGGAGGAATCGAAAGATGTTGGATAGACTTAAAGATAAATCCTTTTGGGAGGCAACAGCTATAAGGGCAATCAAAACAGTTTGCCAAACTGCAATAGCAACGATAGGTACTGCATTTGTACTGTCAGATGTTAATTGGGGAGTTGTTGCAAGCGCAAGTGTATTAGCAGGTATTCTTTCGGTGCTGACTTCAATAGTGGTAGGTTTGCCAGAGGTAGATTCATATGAGAGTTCTGAAGAAGAATGAACAGAAAATGTACTTTTCAAATCCAGGTGCGTTTAATTACATTGTGGACGAAAAGGGCAATTTTGTCATTGACGACAAAGACAATTACATAGTTGATTCAGAGGAACTTGAAACGGAGATACCGATTTACGAAACTGATGACGAAGGGAATGTAATCTATCAGATTATTGATGGAGAGAGTGTACCTGTAATCATAGGTTATAGGACATCTTACGGAATGCCGTTTCATTTCTATGCAAACATTAGTTTCAATTCAGGTGAAACACAGATAGCCGAATATGGTCTGAATGTTAGTAACTATGATGCAATCATAGTGGCAGACAAGGGCAAGTTTCCGTTTACCGAACAGACCCTTATTTGGCATACATCTAAACCACGTTATGACGAACAAGGTTATATCAAGCCTGAAAGTGCAGATTACAGGGTGGTGGCTATTAAGTCATCACTTAACACGGATAGGTTTGTCTTGAAAAAGCGAGTTGATGACGATTGAGGACGATAAAAGTACAGTTAAGCACAAGAGGAATCGAAAAGGCTATTAAAGAACTTAAGGACTATCAAAAAGAGATAGCTGAAAAGACCCAAGAGTTAGTTATTAGGCTTATGCAAGATGGTGTACAGGTTGCTAATACCGCGTTGATGTCAACTGTCGGTGATAGTACAGAAGGCACTATCGGATTTAAGTTGGATAACAAAGGGGATATAGTTTCTGCTGTTGTATTTTTGTCAGGTAAAGATGCGCTCTTTATAGAGTTTGGTGCTGGTATTGCTTACAATACAGGCGCACAGCATCCACTAGCAGGGCAATTTGGTTATGGTCCAGGTACTTATCCTAGCAAGCATCCACCTAACAAAGGTATCAATCCTGGTTATTGGTACTATCGTGAGGACGGAGAATTAGTTAAGTCAATAGGTACTGGGGCATCAATGCCGATATACAGAGCAGCAGAGAACGCACGGAACACGGCTATCCATAGAGCAATGGAAATATTTAGGAGTTAATTATGGAATTACTTGCATTAGAGAGTATAGTTACAACTCAATTAAAGACAAGGATTACAAGACAGTTGGGTTCGCTTTATCCAAACTTGTCGTTTACAAGTGAGGTTAGCGAAAAAACTCCAAGTTTTCCGAATGTTTATGTCCATGAGATAGAACGTAGCGAAGTCGGTATGAGTATTCCGAATCAAACGATTCACGCTGTAAGAGATGCTGTCCAAATTGATGTTTCAACAAATACATCCAAGGCAGATGCACGAAAAGTAGCAAATGCCGTAGTTAATACAATGAAGTTGCTTCAATATACGATAGTGGCTATGCCAACGTATATGAAGGATAACAACTTACATAGATATGTCATCAGAGCAAGGCGAGTAATCGCAAATGGTGACACGTTTAATTAAATATATCACAGTAGAGCATCCGTAAGGGTGCATTTTTTATGCAATTAAAAACTTAAGGAGGAACTAAAAATGGCAGTAGCAATAGATTTAAGCACAGCCGGAATCAGAGTTGGTTACGCATTTGAAGCTACAAGCGGAACAAGACCTACATCTGGCTATACTAATCTTCCTAATCCAAAGTCAATTCCTGACATGAATCCAGAGCCAAATGCTCTTGATATTACTTCACTCAATGATACAGAGTGGAAGAGATACATGGAAGGTCTTAAGGACATGGGTGGATCACTCGGTCTTACCTTTGGTATGTCACAGGCTTTCTTCGATTTATGGGAAACAATCTGTGACACAGATGATGCAAACAAGGCAACAGCAAAGAGAACATGGCTTGTGTTCTATGTACCTGGACTTACAAAGTCATTCTTCTTACCTGTTGACCCTGCAAGAATAGGTATGCCTGCGGCAGAAGTTGATTCTGTTCTTGATGTAACAGTAAACGTACTTCCAATAGGTGCGCCTGCTTGGGAAACAGCGGTTAATCCTACAGATGCCGCTTCAGCATAATCATTTTTAAAACTTATTTATTGGTGCGATGACTAATTATGGTTGTCGCACCTTTTTTTATTATAACGGAGGAAAAACTATGAACACTATGACAATTAACGGCAGAGTATATCCTGCAAAAGAACTTGATTTTAACTTTTTGTGTGAACTTGGCGACCATGGAATCGGAATGGATGAAATGGAAGTGAAAATATTCCCTACGCTTCGTGCTTATGCGGCATGGTGCATGGGAACAGATGTGAAAACAGCAGGTGACGAGATCAACCTTCATGTAATGAATGGTGGTTCACTTGACACAATATCTGATGCATTTGCGAAAGCAGGTGAGGAATCAGGTTTTTTTCGCAACCTCAACAAACAGCAGACAGTTCAGGAGGAAACTTCAGCGACATCAAAGAAACGTACAAAGAAGACGGAAGAAGCATCAGAGTAATCCTGTTTGAGAAATATTTTCCTAGGTGCCATATGTTTGGAATGAATGAAGAACAGTTTTGGCAAGCCAATCCAAGGATAATCAAGGTATGGGCAGAAGCATGGAAGATGGAAGAAAACAGGAAAAACGAAATGATGCATATGTATGTAGGCAACTATGTATTGTCAGCATTAGCTGTGGCTATATCAGGAGCATTGAGTAAGAACAGCCATGCAAAGTACATAGACCGACCAGTACGGATATTTGAGTTAACTCCCGAAGAGAAGCAAGCACAAGTTGAAGCGAGCAGGAAACAAGCCGTATCGTTTTTTGATTCATTGATAAAAAAATACGGAAAGGAGGGAGAAGATGACAGAAATTGATGCATTAAGTTTAGGCATAACAGCGGATTCCAAGAGTGCAACTAATGCCATTAAGGGGATCATAAATGACCTGTCAAATGTCAAATCTGCACTTAAAGGTTTTGATACAAGCAAGTTTTCACAGATGACTTCACAGTTAAAGCAGACACAAGCGGCTGTGGAAGGTTTATCTGCAAAGCTAAAGGCATTAGGTGGTTCTAAACAGGCAAAGATTGGACTTGATACAAGCGGTGTATCAAAATCAGCTAAATTCATAACAGCACAAACAGCATCTATCAGACGAGAATTAGCAGGTCTTCAGCCAATAGCACAAGCAGCTATGAATGGTGATTCAAGTGCTATGAGTTCATTTGAACGTAAGGCAATGTCAATTAAATCTGCAATTGCCAAGGTGCGTTCAGAGTTATCTGCTTTAGGTGACACTCGCGTTGAAAGTGCTGAATTTCTTGGAGTAAAAACAGCGCTAGACGAAGCTAGAAAATCGCTTCAGGAATACAAGGCACAAGAAAAAGAACTTGTTGATAGTGGCACTAATCTTGAAAACAATGCTGTTTATGACGGCATCAAGGCTAACATAGATTCAGCCATTACAAAGATAAACGAACTTGAAGCCAAAATGGCTGAAATGAAAGCAAGCGGAACAGATACAATTGATCCGTTTGAAGGTGTTGGTGGAAATCTTGATAACTTTGAATCACAGCTTGATGGTGTCGTAACAAAGGTACACGAAACGGCTAATTCGGTCAATAACACGCCAATAAAACCAGATACTAATTCAGGCAAGGCTGACCTTGAATCTATTATTAAGACATTGGCTAAACTTAAGAGTTCATTTTCAAGGGTAATAAGTGGTTTCTCAAAAGTTGGGAAAGCAATAACCACACCTTTTAAGATGGCAAAAAGTGGTCTTGATTCTATTAAAGGTGCATTTGATAAAATGCATGGCTTTATGGACAAAGGCTTTATGAAGATTCTTCGTTATGGATTTGGCATACGAAGTCTTTACGTTTTGTTTAGAAGACTTAAAGAAGCAATTAAAGACAGCTTTGTTGAACTTCAGAGAAGTGGTGCATTTGTAGCCGAAACGAAAGCCAACATTGAAAGTTTAAAGGCATCCCTTACTACACTTAAATTTCAGTTTGGTGCAGCATTTCAGCCTATATTTAATGCGATTGCACCAGCTTTACAGACACTTATTAACTACCTTGTATATGCAATGAATGTCCTGTCGGCATTTACTGCGAAGTTGATGGGCAAATCAACTTACTCAAAGGCTGTTGCTTCAACAGGAGCCATAGCCGGCAATATGGGTTCAGCGGCTGGTAGTGCCAAGGAACTTAACAAACAGTTACAAGGATTTGACGAATTAAATAACCTTACTTCTAACTCGCCTGGAGGCGGTGGAGGTGGAGGCGGTGGCGGTGGCGCAGGAAGTGGCGCACAGTACGTTACCGAATCCGTAGATAGTGTTTTAGGAGATTTTGGCAAAGAACTAGCTGAAAAAATCAGACAGGGTGATTGGTTTGGTGTAGGTCGTGCTATATCCGAAAAGTTATCTGAAGCCATGGAATCAATACCATGGGATAAGATATACGAAAAAGCTAGAAACTTTGGTACAGGTTTAGCACAGTTTCTTAACGGCTTAATCACACCTAGATTATTCGGTAATGTTGGAAAGACTATTGCTAATTCCCTAAACACAGCATTTTTATTCCTTAACAGTTTTGGCAAGGAATTTGATTGGAAGAACTTTGGTAATTCAATAGCAACAGGCATAAATGATTTCTTTAAAAATGCTGATTTTGCCATGTGGGGTGATACTGTCCATACATGGATTGGTGGAATCCTAGATGCAGGAATTGAGTTGCTTGACAAGACGGATTTTGAACTTATCGGCACTAAACTAGCTGACTTTATTAACAATCTTGACCCTATAGACATTTTAGGAAAGATAGCTGTTTTTATACACAAGTTGCTTACTGGCATAAAGAAGTTATTAGCAAGTCTATGGCAAAATCTTAATTCCGATATTAAAAAGGGAATAAAAGATTATGTTATTGATGCTATTCAATTTTCCTCTTGGTATTCGCCAGCGGGCTTAATTGCATCATTTGTTACCTTTGGTGCTTTGATTGGTGAAAAGCTATATCCTGCTTTAATCGATGGATTTAAAGTAATATATAAGGTTAAAGATTACATAGCAAAAGCATGGGAAAGTATTTTAAATGGTGGTGGTTCAACTACAGGCTACAACGGAATGCCATCAGATGTTGCCAACAAACTGTTTGGTTCAAAAGGTCTAGCTGATTTTGGAAAGAACATCCTTGACGGCATCAAGAAGGGATTTGAAACAGCATTAAGAAACTTCGATATTATTCAAAAGTTATGGGATAAGATCGTTGAAGGATTTGAAACCATTTTCGGAATACATAGTCCTGCAAAGAAGATGTACCCATATGGTGCTGACATATTCAATGGAATCCTTAAAGGCTTTGAACAGGCACTTAAGAAGAGTGGCGATTTCGTCAAGAAACTTTGGGATATGTTTTGGGGCAACGATGGTAAGGGCAACAAACAGAGTGCAGACTTTGAGATTACCTTATCAGGAGTTGTTGACAGCATACCTGGAATTGACAACCTTAAGAGCAAGTTTAATCTGCTGAAGACAGCATGGCAAGGAAGAACATCTGAATTTAAGACCAAGATGACAGGTGTAATCAAGAGCATTGATGAAACCCTTGGATTAACTGAAAAGTTTGGTAATTTACGAAAAGGATGGGAAGGTGCTTCTGCGACATTTACGGCAGCCGTTGGTGGTGCAATTAACAAGATTACTGACCTTGATACATGGAAGAGTAAGTTTAATGCATTAAAATCAAAGTGGTCTGATGATAGCGCTACATTATCAGCTACAGTTGGAGGACAGATTACCAAGATAGGTGATTGAACTACATGGAAAACAGCCATTACTAGCTTAAGAGCAAAATGGTTAGGTAGAAAAGCTGATTACACATTTAATGCTAATACAACTGCAAATACCATGGATGCTTACGGAAA
>JAEIGA010011455.1_pt1 | contig 13465 bp, 10 predicted proteins | sample 9270691 | NCBI WGS metagenome assembly JAEIGA01 (sample SAMN17057246, study PRJNA624740) | gut metagenome | biome: biome; isolation source: fecal sample | host: Bos grunniens | place: China: Xizang | collected 2019
ACCAAGAGCAGAAGTGCATAGTCGAGCAGGTATCGGACAAGAACTTCGATTATCTCCGTTGCGGCACTGAGGAGCAGATGATTCTCGGCCGTTCGGGCGACAATGTTCGCATCGATTGGGGATATTTCTATTTAGCAGCACCAAAAGGTGCATACAATGTAGCTACCGGCTGTCAGCAGAAATTGCGTAATGATTTCTTCTCACAAGGCACAGTATCCACTTGCGAGGGCAACACAATGGCTTTGAGCCATAACCTCGGAGAGGTGGGTAACTGCATAAAGAGTGAGTACATTATGCTCGGTTACGATGACCTCTACTCTATCCAATACTTTGGTGAAAATATCCGCCCATACTGGAATCGCAAGGGCGACAGCTCTATTGAGGAGCAGTTTGCATTGGCTGCCAAAGAGTACAAGTCGCTCGTTAAGCGATGCGAGAAGTTTGATGCAGAGTTGATGGCCGAGGCCTACGAGGCAGGAGGTAAGGAGTATGCCGAGCTTTGCGCATTGGCATATCGTCAAACTATTGCCGCACACAAGCTTATCGAAACTCCTCAGGGAAAATTGGCGTGGATATCGAAGGAGAATTTCAGCAATGGTTGCCTTGGTACGGTTGATATTACCTACCCATCGGCCCCTATGTTCCTATGCTACAATCCTGAATTTGTAAAGGCTATGATGGAGTTCATCTTCGACTACTGCGAGAGCGATAAGTGGAATTTGCCGTGGCCGGCACACGACATCGGTTGCTACCCATTGGCAAATGGACAGGTATATTCTACCCCTATGCCTGTTGAGGAATCGGGCAATATGCTTATTCTTGCAGGTGCTTTAAGTCTTATCGAGGGTAATGCAAATTACGCTTTGAAGCATTGGGATATCTTAAAGCAGTGGGCAGATTTCCTTGTTGAGCGAGGTCTGAATACCGAAGACGAGCTCTGCACCGACGACTTCGCAGGCCGTATGTCGTTCAATGCAAACCTTTCTGTTAAGGGTATTATGGGTATTGCAGCCTTTGGCGATATGGCCCGTATTGCAGGCAAGCAGGCTGATGCCGAGTACTATATAGCAAAGGCTCGTGAGTTGGCAAAGGAGTGGAAGGAGCGAGCTAAGGAGGATGGTTACTATCGTCTTACTCTTTTGAATGAAGGCACCTTTACCACTTCGAAAGGTGGCGTATTCGACTGCAAAACATCGTGGAGTCAAAAGTATAATATGGTGTGGGATAAGGTGTTGAACTACAATATCTTTGATGAGGATATTGCCGATACCGAGATTGATTTCTACCTCACCAAACAAGGCGAGTACGGTCTGCCTCTCGATAGCCGTAGCACATACACAAAATCGGATTGGATTATGTGGAGTGCAACTATGGCTGATGATGACGAAGACTTCAAGGCATTCGTGAAGCCTATGCACAAATTTATGAACGAGACCATAGAGCGTATTCCGATGACAGACTTCTACTATACCGACAAGCCTGTGCATGTACAGTTCCGTTGTCGTTCGGTAGTAGGTGGTTACTTTATGAAGATGCTCGACAAGCGACTTAACGATTAAGACTATTGGTAAGAAGGAAAATATGGTGTCCGAAATTCGGGCACCATATTTTCCTTCTATATCTCTTCACCCGTTATCTCTGGTGAAGAACTCTTCGTCTCGCCGAAAGGTAAAACTCCGATAGGCGCAGGTTGATAGTAGATAGGGCGCGACGACACGATGCTATCGACAACAAATTTCGTAAATCCTCGCCAAGGCAACGCACCGAAGTACTCCTTGTAGTGCAACTCCACATTTTGACCACCAAGCAACATCAAACGCTCTGCCAACTCCTTATTCGTAACCGAAAAGTCGAACTCGTGCGACTGAACACCCGAAGTCTGCGCTCGGAAACCAGCCTGAATAAGTTTTCCCTCGTAGGTCTTAAATATTACACCCTTATGAACCACATAGTTCAATTCGCCACTCTTAACACCCTCGCCAAACACGAAGTAGAAGCGAAAATAGAAGAACGCCACACCTGCCAAAATAAGCAGTAACACCGTAATAACCGAAAACTTTCTCATAACCTCTTATTTGTTTGTTTTTTTGTCAATACACCAAATGAGTATGTTGCACCTACGCGAATTTGGTGATAGGGCCAATCCTTAAAACCTACCTGATAGCCCAAACGCAACGCGAGATTGTCGATATGGTACGAAAGGTTTGTTTTCAAGGTCATTGGACTGTCGCCATCGCGTTCCCAACCTACATATCCCCCGAAGGTAGCATCAACCTCCCATTGTTTCAACCTGTACTTCACCATCGCGCCATACATCACAGCATCATTTTGTCGGCCATTGTCGGTTTGCCAACAGAGAAATCCCGTTGATGCCGCCACACGAAGGTAGTGGTTACCTCCAACAAGCGGAAAACTATGTCCGACTGCCACATCGAAGAAATATCCGGGAGAATCATAACAACGACCTTTGGCATACTGATTGGCCGAGGCTGTTTTAAGAGCGGCACGCACCGTCATATCCACCTTATGTTGCTCCTGACTCAAAATTCTCACATCGGTCGAGAGGTACAAATCGCTCAAATCCACACCCGTCAAATCTGTCGTATTGTATGGCTCGGGCAGGCGACGCAATGCGTTGAGTTCAGACGAGGTATGAAAGACCTCGAATAGCGGTAGCCATATCGTCATATTAACCTTTGGAGAAAAGAGAGGAACGGTCAATTTCGCAAATATGTCGCCCGTAATATCATCAGCAACACGCCCGGTAGTAGTACCGAGAAAGCAATCACCATAGAGTTCCAACTTCAACTCCGAGGATGTGCGGCCATCAAGCATATCTGGTACAGGAAAGGCATTCGGACCAAAATATGCGGGTGCGATTTTGGTCGGCACATCAAAGTCGGGATTTACGATAGAGGTTTGTCCTTTCGCAATTCCCGAAAGGAGTATGACGAGTATGACGAGAAGTCTCTTCATCTATTTGGGCAATTTTACTTAATTCGTCTGAATGGCAACTTCATCACTCCCAAAAATGCTTCGCCGAATATACTGCTCGACATCTTCGAGGTGCCGAGTTCGCGGTCTGTAAAGACTATCGACTCCTCGCGCAGACGGAATCCCAAGCGCCAAGCCGTATATTTCATCTCTATCTGAAAACCGTAGCCTATCATTTGCACCTTATCGAGCTCCATTTTGCGTAGCACCTCCGCTTTGTAGCCCACAAAGCCAGCCGTTGAATCGTAAACAGGCATTCTCGTAACCATACGCACATAGAGCGATGCTCCATAGGAGATAAGGATACGCGACAGAGGCCAATTCACCACATTCATACCCGTAACATAGCGTGAGCCTATCGCCACATCGGCATCTTGTTCGAGCCGAGCCGAAAGGCGCAACAAGTCATCGGGGTTGTGCGAGAAGTCGCAATCCATCTCGAAAATCTCGTCGTAGCCACGCTCCAACGCCCACTTAAAGCCTGCGATATAGGCCGTACCCAAACCGAGTTTGCCACTGCGCTCCACCAAGTTTACACGCGAACCATACTCGGCAATCTTATCGCGAATAATCGAAGCTGTGCCATCGGGTGAGCCGTCATCGACATAGAGAAGGTCGAAATCTCCCGCAAGCGACATCACCTTATCGGTCATACGAGCAACATTTTCGCACTCGTTGTATGTCGGAATTATTACAACTCTTTTCATCTTATATAGCCATTAACCTTTTACCCTTTTGGAAATGTTCGTTTTCCGAACATATAACGCAAAACTATCGAGCCGTGGTATATGGGTGCTTCGCATTTGACATTCGCACGAATTGCCTTTCGCTCCTTGGCAAGTCGCCCGTGCCATCTCAAAAAGTCGCACCACGCACTCCATACCGCCTTGGCGCTCTCTTTCTTGCCCTGCACAAGGTAGCTCAATGCAGCAGCCAAGTCCAACAAAGGTCGTACCACCGCCACCAATGCTCGTTGCGATGGCGATGCACAACGATAGAGCATAGCGAGGTTATTGCGATGATTAAGCATCGTCTTGAAAGGCGAGTCGGTCGAGAGCGTTGCTCCGCCCAAGTGATAGACCTTCGAGCGAGGTTCTACCATCACCCTTCTACCCGACAGCCACACACGCCAGCAGAAGTCAATCTCCTCCTGGTGAGCAAAGAACTCCTCCGCGAAGCCTCCCATAGTGCGGAATAGTCCGGCACGACAACAAAAGGCTGCACCACTACCCCACATCACATCGCACGGCGTATCGTACTGCCCCTCGTCGCGTTCCACCGTCGAAAGAATGCGACCACGGCAGAATGGATAACCCAAAACATCTATAAATCCGCCTGCGGCACCTGCATATTCAAACTTCTCTCGGCACTTGTCATCAAGAATTTTTGGCACAACAACCGCCACATCGGGTTGATGTTCCAACTTCTCCACGAGTGGTTTCAGCCACCCCTCCGTAGGCCCTATATCGGAGTTCAGAAGTAGATACACATCGTAACCTTTCAACTGTGCTAATGCTCGATTATAGCCCTCGGCAAAGCCGTAATTCTTGTCAAGCAAAACGAGTTGCACACTCGGCATCTCCGCCTTCAACCACTCTACCGAGCCATCGGTTGAGCCATTATCCGCCACGATGATATCCGCATCGGGCGTAGTAGCCACTACACTCGGCAGATAGTGTTGCAGATGGCGCAACCCATTCCAATTGAGTATTACAACCGCTGTTTTCAACCTCTATTGTTGTTTCTCTTTGTAGTTGTTGTAGAACTCCGAATTAGCATTTGGACAACTCTTCCAGCGTCGATGCGACCACATCCAATGCTCTGGTTTTGCTTGAATTGTGCGCTCTAAAAGTCGCACATATCGTTCCGTTATCTCATGAGGCTTAACCTCTTCATTACCATCATATATCAGCGTGTAGTTGTGGCGATAGACTCCGGCTTTAACACGCTCCAATTCCAAATAGTAAACCGGCAATCTGAATTTCAACGCCAACTGCTCACCTCCGTCGAAGAATATTGAGTCATGATTGAGGAAGCGATGCCAACAACAATCTTTGGTGTGGGGAGCACTCTGGTCGGAGATTAGACCAATAAATAGGTTCTTGCCATTGATACCGTGACGATTGGCGACATAGTGGCGCATAAAAGCCTTGCTTGCTACAACATCTACTCGGTTGTAGTGTCGCAAACGACGATAAAGTTTATCCATAATCACACTCTTCAATGGACGATATGCCACAACAAGGTGGTGATTTGGAGTCGCCAAATAGAGATTTAGGGCCACCTCCCAAAAGCCGTAGTGTGAGGTCAGAACCACCACATTTCGACCTTTACTTACCTCATGGAAGTCCTCTGTGAGGTTAAACTCAGTATCACGACTGCGTCGTCTGTCATTCATACCTGCCAAAGAGAGCGTTCCAACAATCATCTCGGCAAGGTGGTCGTAGTAGCGACAGCATATACCGGCAATCTCTTGCTCACTTTTTTCGGGGAAAGAGTCGTGCAACTGCCCCATAATAACACCATAGCGATAGCGTGCTACTCTGCGTAGTATAAAGGCTACAAATGGAGCAAACACTCCATAACGCACACAGCGTGGCAACAGCGAAAAGAGAAAGCACAAGCTCCACAACAGAGCAACAACAACATTCTCGTAGATATCTCTTAATTTACTCTTCTTCATCTTCACAATTTGATTTTTTATTGAGCTTTCCCGCTACTACAATAACGAATTCGCCCTTTGGTGCGTGCTGACGGAAGTGCTCTGCCACCTCAGCCAATGTTCCGCGTACGGTCTCCTCAAACATCTTTGTAATCTCGCGAGATACGGCCACCTCACGCTCCCCGCCAAATACCTCGGCCAACTGTTCCAGACACTTCACTACGCGATACGGCGATTCATAGAATATCATAGTACGCTCCTCATCTGCCAACGCCTCGATGCGCTTCTTACGCCCTTTTTTCTGTGGCAGGAAGCCCTCAAAGCAGAATCTATCGCACGGAAAACCACTCTGCACCAATGCCGGAACAAACGCCGTAGCACCAGGTAAAGTAACAACATCAACACCTCGCTCCACACAGGTGCGCACCAACAGAAATCCTGGGTCCGAGATACCGGGTGTTCCTGCGTCCGACACCAAAGCTACATCTTTGCCCGCCTCGATTGCATCGGCAGCCATCTGCACTGTAGCGTGCTCGTTGAATTTATGGTGCGAACGCAACGGCTTATCAATACCGAGATGTTTGAGAAGCACCGAACTTGTGCGAGTATCCTCCGCCAAGATAAAATCGACCTCCTTCAACACCCGAAGTGCACGCAGTGTTATATCCTCCAAATTACCTATCGGCGTAGGTACAATATATAGTTTCGCCATAGTTTTTAGCTATACTTACGGTTGAGCAACTCCATCACAAACTTTGTAGCTTGCGAGTTTGGTGACCACACATAGTTCTCCGAAATATAGATTATGCAGTCATCGAACGAAGGTTGTGAGTCGAGGGCATTGATAGCACGCTCATACTCATCGGCATCTCCACCGAACAGTTCACGAACGAGCATAAATTTATCTGCCACACCTATCGCCTCGCGCAACGACACTACGGGCGCACTCTCGGCTACACCCTTTGGACATGCGATGGTATCTGCTACCGAAGGCGCCTCATGGAACTGTTCTCCAAGCACAGGCGTAGGTTCATCTTCGTAGAGAGAGAACAATGGACTACGCTTGGGGGCAGAAGGGGCAGTAGGGGCGTTAGAGGCGTTAGAGGCGTTAGAGGTATTAGGGGTTTCAGCGACAACAGACTCTGCAACAACAGACTCCGCGACAACAGACTCTGCGACAACAGGCTCCGCAACAGCAGGCTCTGCAACAGCGGACTCCTCCTCGTCATTTACCTCCTCATCAAAGATGAGTTCAACCTCTACCTCCGGCTCCTCTTCGACATCATCATTGACCTCAGGCTCCGATTTAGCCTCCTCAATAGGGGTTGTAGGCACTACATGAGATGTATCGGCAATATGGCCACTTTCCTCCTCTTTCTCTCCGAATTTCAATTCGGCATACGCCTCACGAAGGTCATTCAAGAGTATATCTCGTTCGAGGTCAGCAAGCACTCCTTCACGCTCCGCCTCCTCAACTATCTGCAACATTCGTTGCAACCTATCTTTCAAATTCATAATTACACTTTTACTTTAATCTACAAAAGTAACAAAAAAAGTTAAAAGAGCAAAATAGAACGCCAAGAATTGCTCTAAAATACAACTCTTACGCCCACCTGCATACGCCAACGCGACAATAAATCGTTGCGCGACACTTCGCCGCCTACAAAACTATACTTAGGAGTACGATTTCCCTTCTCGTCAGTCATAACTTCGCGAACCTCAATAGGCGAAAGGCGATAATGCGAAGTGTAGTAGCTTGCACCCCAATCCTTAGAAATGAGCGAGCCGAGATTGATAATATCGAGCGATATCTGCACCTTACGCGACGACTCTGCCGAGAAATAGAAATCCTGCGCTATATGGAGGTCGAGGTGGTGCTCGAAAGGTGTTTGCAGGGCATTTCTACCAAGGAAACGACCACGCGAACGACGCAGTACCGAGGAATTTTCGATATAGTCGGCAAAGGCCTGTCGGTCCGCCTCACTCGCAAAGGTCATAGCCTGCAACTCCGCCTCAGTAGGTATATAGAGGGTTGTATTGTTCTGGGCGGTGTCGTTATTCACATCAAGCTTCGATGCATAAGTGAGCGAGTAACGCATACCCGAATAGCCCTGATAGAGCAACGAAACAGTAGTGCCAAAGAGTTTTCCGTAGCGTTTAGAGTATGACAGCGACGCGGTAACCTTATGCGGAACATCAAACAACGAATAGCTCAAACCTTGTGCGTTACTTGCCGAGGAGTAGTTGCGACTCCAAGCATTCATAGCCTGAGCCGAGATTCCGTCCATCACCGAGTATGAGTGTGCGAAGGTGTAAGCAGCATAGAGCGACAAACCAAAATGGAACGATTTTGATACCGATGCCGATACCGAATAGCCATACCCCTTCGAGGTGTTCGAAAGGAGATAAACCGAAGAGAACTCACCCTTCGACGAACTGTCATACACGGTTGTAGTGTTGTGTTCGTTGGCAAGAGCCGAATTTACGGCATAGAACTTCGCGCCCTTATCTTGCGCAGTCAAATTAGTGATTAACAAATCGTTAATTGACTTCGAGAAGATTCCCTCGATCATAAAATGCCACCCCTTAAACTCTTGTTCCAATGCAAGAGTGGCACGCGCAACTTGTGGATAGCGAAAATCTTTTGCCACTACATTTATCATCGGATTGGAGTTTGCTACTACCGAGCCCGAAGGCTCATCTCCAAACTTTGGCACCGACGCACCATTGAGCGTATAACCGCGCTGTGTCATACCTGTATTTGCGAAGCAGTTGGATATCCACACAAACGGAATTCTTCCCGAGAATATACCCACGCCACCACGCAGCAAAGTCGAGGCATTGGCACTCTCTGCAATCTGCCAGCGCACTCCCACGCGAGGAGAAAACAGCACCGTTGGTCGAGGTACCTGATTTGTTATGATGCCATATTTACGGGCAATTTCAGACGAGTTGAACGCCTCATTTGTGGGAGGGTTTCCGAATATCACAGGGATATCGGCACGAAGACCATAGGTCATCGAAAAACGAGGTGAGGCGTTCCACTCATCTTGAATATATAGACCAAACTGCGCAGAGGTTATATTTGTTGCAGGGTCCCCTACTGGGTAGTTACGAACATATTTCGAAGCGTTATCAGCAAGGAAATCATCGAGCGAATCGTAGGTGTAGGCACCTAACGCATTCATCATGTATAGGCACTTGGAGTTGAAAATCTCGTTGTGTGTACCTATGGTGATGGTGTGGGCATCGGCATAATAGGAGAAGTTGTCTGTCACGGTTACAGTATTCTGCACCAGATCATTCATAACTGAGAATGGGTCAGTACCGATATATACTGAGGTATTATCGGCATCGCCCATCTTTCTAATCTCCACATACGGATACTTCTTGCCACTCATTGCATCGCGACCATCATGCACGCGCGTATATCCCACGCGAAACTCGTTAAACATCTTCTCCGACACTCGCGAGTTCAACTCCGCAACCACCGAGTGCGTGTCGGCAGTCGAGGTGTAGCCCTCGCCATTGAAACGCAAGAGCGTAGCACTCGAAACAAACTCATCTTTGCGGGCATCGAGGAAGTTGTAACGCAAAGTGAGGTTGTGTCGCGAATTGATATTCCAATCCAAGCGAGCAATCAACGAACCCGTACGCTTATTCAGCATCTGGCGACCATAACCTCCGCCATCGTAACCCGTAAGGGCATAGAATCGTTCCGAAATAGTCTTTGCATCGGCTTCAGTTATGTTGCAACCACTATCGCCCACATAGTATGACGATGGCGAAGCGTCGATGTCGAACTCTCCATTAAGGAAGAAGAACAACTTATTCTTCACGATAGCGCCACCAAGCGACACACCATAAATCTGCGTTCTCTGCTCTGCCAACTTTGCGCCATTCAACGGACTACGACCATAGAAATTTTGGTCGTTATAGTAGGCGTATGCTGTACCTGATAAGGTGTTTGTACCCGACTTCGTGATGGCGTTTATCCCTCCACCCGAGAAGCCACCCTGGCGCACATCGAAAGGTGCTGTTACGACCTGAATATCGCTTATTGCATCAAGCGGAATAGGGTTTGCACCTGCCAAACCACCATTTGTACCCGTTGAGGTGAGGCCATACATATCGTTCGATGCGGTGCCGTCAATTTGGAAGGAGTTGTAGCGCGAATTAGTACCCGCAATCGAGATACCGCCATCTTTGGAAACCATAGCCTGCGGAGCCAATCGTGTAATGTCGTCTATTGAGCGCGATACGGTAGGTGTCCGTTCGATAAGGTCGCGATGAAACGCCTCACCAGCCCCCATTCGACTCGCCTTAAACTTTTCGCTTGTAACCACCACGGCATCTATCGCTTGCGTATCCGAGAGCAACACATCAAGATGCTCTTTCTCTCCAAGAGAGAGGGCTATGTCGCTATATTTTTTATCCTTGTAACCCACAAACGAGAACTCAACCTCGTATGGCGCACCCACACGCATACCCTGCAAGTAGTAGGCTCCATTCTTGTCAGTTATCGTACCATAGACAGTTTCTGTCGGCAGGTGTGTCGCCACCACCGTAGCGCCCACCAACGGCTTACCATTATCGTCAGTAACAAAACCCTGCAACGATGCAGTAGTCGATTGTGCCGCGGCGATTACGGTCATCATCACCGCCAAAATAGAGAGGAATAGTCGTTTAGTTGTAGTCATAAAAAAGTCCCTAATGTTTCACATACGAACACAAGGGACTTTATAGCAATAATAAAAACAAACAACAAAATGCAGAATAAGTTTTCCGCTTTCCGCTTTCCGTTTTCCGTTGTTGTACTCTTCCATCCGGACTCTAACCGTCGGTATCGGAATTTCACCGATTCAATCCCACACTCGCAACAACTTATCAATCTGCGCCATACGGGAGTCGCGGACTATCACCGCCGGTAGGGAGTTTCACCCTGCCCCGAGTATTCTGACTACAAAGATAACCAAAAAAGTTAAAAGTGCAAAGTTAAAAGTTAAAAGTTAGAATACATCTCTCGACATCTATCTTCTATCTCCTATCTCCTCACTTCTCTCTTCCATCTTAGGTAGCCGGCCACAGCAAGTGCTGTGTATAGCATGTAGAGCCCAGCCGTAAGGGGAATACCTTTGTATATGTATAGACCTACGGTTATGGCATCTACAATAAGCCATATCAACCACTGCTCCAAATATTTACGAGAGAGCAGCCACATCGCAATCATCGACATCGCCGTAGTCATCGAATCCCAAAACGGCACTGTACTATCGGTAAAGCATACCAACAGATAGTATATCGCGATATGTAGTACGCCATATACAGCCAACAAAGGTGCTACAAGGCGTAGGGGCGTATGGGCAATACGCAATGGCTTATCTTTGCTCTTATGGCCTACAAGCCAAGCAATTAAGCCATATAGCCCCGCAAGGATATAGTAGCCTTGCATAGCGCAGTCGGCATACAGGCCCGACTGGTAGTAGAGTGCGCAATGCACACACGGCATAATCGCCCCCACAACCCACAACCAAATGTTGGCACGGTACTCCAACCACAAATATAGCAGTCCGAGTACCACGCCTACAATCTGTAAAATTAGTTTCAGTTCCATTGGAATAGATTAAAAGTTTACCGTAACATTCGCGAGTACCGAAGTGGTTGCTTGCGGGAAGTAACAAGCCCACGACTTCCTATCGGCAAGGGTTGCACCCTCCAACCACGAGCCTCCGTAACCACTCGCGCAATACTTTGCATTGAACAAGTTGCCAATCTTCACACCAAAACGCACCTTCTCGACCTTTGCGGTACGAAGCGTATAAGAGAGATCGAGGTCGCTCACGCAGTAGCGTGGTAAAGTTAAATCCTCATACTCACCATTTGTCAGATACTGCTTGCTGACATAGCGCGTAGAAAGGCGAGCCACAAAGCCGTGCGTATGAAAGTCGAAGAATGTGCCTGCAATCACCGCTGGCGAGTAGGCAATCGTAGTGCGACCACGCTCAAAGGCTACATCATCAATATAATCTACATAGTCGAGAATGTGATTTTGGCTCAAAGTGGCATTACCACCCAACGAAAACCACTTCGTAGCATTTACCGCCAACGATAGCTCCACTCCGCGACGATAGGAGTTCTTTACATTGCGAGAGAGTAACTCGCCAGTATCGGACAACTCACCCGTCTGTACGAGTTGGTCGCGATACATCATATAATATAGGTTTACGCCGAGCGCGACAATCTTTGTATTATAGGTATAGCCAGCCTCAATATCGAGCATCTTCTCTTCGTGCGGATATCCACCCTTGCGGATATCGGTGAAGTTGTTGCGCGTAGGTTCCTTCTGTCCCACCGCAGCCGAAGCATAAACGGCGTGCGACTTTGCAAAGGAGTAGTGCAAGCCGAGCTTAGGATTGAAGAAGTTGTAGTGGCGGTCTATATCGAGCCTCTGCATTGCGTTTGTTGTATCGTCGAAGTTGTCGTTTACGCCCGAAATACGATGCGTAATATGACGATACTGCACATCGGCGTAGAGGTTTAGCCCTTTGGCTATCAACCAATCAACCTTTGCAAAGCACGATGCGTCCCACTTGGTCGTATAGTTGCGATAGTACTCCGCTGTGGCGAAGTCGGGAGCCTCAATCAAGTCCGAAATCTCACCAAAATGGACACCGTCGTAGAGCGATGCCGACACTCCCATAGTGAGCGACAAGCGCTTTGCAGTGTAAGTAGCCGAGCCTACCACACCACCAAAATTATTGCCCATAACCTTCTTGCGAATAAGATTAGTGCTCTCAATAGTCGCACCCTCCACCTCGATAGGTGAAATACCATAGCCCGGAAGCCATGCATCATTCTTGTAGTTGCGGTAGTAGCCATTTCCGTAGGTGTAGTGAGCCGTAGCATTTATGCGCCACTTATCGTTAAATATATGGCTCACAACCAACTGATTATTCACCTGGGTATAGTTGTCGGTGTGGTCGTCAAAGTAGCCTACAACCTCGTCGTTAATTTTGATTTCACCCTCGGGGTTGTAACGACGATTCTCCGCCATCTGCTCCGCCGTAACACCCGTATAGGAGAGATAGACCTTTGCCACTCCACCAAACGAGAGGAGTTTCACCGAGGTATTGCCCTTATAGTAGCCAGCTTGGAACATATACGACGAGAGGTTGCTCGATGCACGCTCAACATAACCATCGGAGGAGAGGTGCGACAATCGTGCATCAATGGTCCAATGCCCACCGAGCAAACCTGAGGAGAGTGCCACCTCCTGCTTTGCCGTATTGAAAGAGCCATACGACAACGATGCACGCCCTGAGAACTTCGATGCGGCGGATGCCGAGGTCATATTGAGCGATGCTCCAAAGGCTCCCGTACCGGCAGTCGAAGTACCTACACCGCGCTGTAACTGCACCGAGCCGAGCGATGACACCAAATCTGGTGTATCGTACCAATAGACCGAGTGGGTTTCGGCATCATTCATCGGCACGCCATTGAGGGTAACATTGATGCGCGTAGCGTCTGTTCCGCGCACTCGGAATGAGGTTGAGCCTATGCCCATACCACTCTCCGAGGAGATAACTACCGAAGGGAGATTTTTCAACAGCGACGGAATATCCTCGCCATAGTTTTGCTCCTCAATCTCTTTGCGCGAGAGGTTTGTGTGGGCAATAGGAGTGGTTGTCGTTGCCCGTGTCGCGATGACTTCGATTTTCTCGATAGCGACGGAGTCGTTTTCGATGATGTAGCGAGATTGTTTTGCTTCGGCTCTCGCTGCGAAGGTGGCACACATAGCCACAGCAGTTA
>JAEIGA010011456.1_pt1 | contig 13465 bp, 16 predicted proteins | sample 9270691 | NCBI WGS metagenome assembly JAEIGA01 (sample SAMN17057246, study PRJNA624740) | gut metagenome | biome: biome; isolation source: fecal sample | host: Bos grunniens | place: China: Xizang | collected 2019
AGGAAACTAAGTTCAGACAAATCCATTTCGTGTTCTACCGACAGTTCGTTTCTGCTGCCCGCAAATAAAGGCTTCAAATCAAGAAGCATAATCTCACCTCAATTGACACAACTAATATTATATATAAGGGGAATTTATTTGTCAAGCATTTTTTAAGACAAAATTACGGAGCAGGAAAGCCTGCTCCGTAGCCTTAAAAATTAGATTTTTTCAGCCATTTCAAAGACCGAGGCAGGAAGGTCTGCTTCGTCGCAAGAAACGGTAAATACAAATTCGATATCTTTATTTTGGTTTAAACGAGCGAAGAATTTATCGAGCCCGTCTAGACCGCCGCCGATTTTTTTAGTAGCGTCGCCAAAGATATGGGTAATATCATAGTTACTTGCGGCTATTCCGCAGAGCATTGCATAATATTCATCATAACCGGAGATTCCGTAACTTTCTACATCGATAAGTCGAACTTCTTTAGACACGCTAAGTTTTAGCACGTCGCCCTTTTCAACGCAAACAACACTACCGGGGCTGTTTTTAGCCGCAGTGTTAACCTGGTCGATGAGTCTTTTTGTTTTGCCTGAACCTTTGTTTCCGATAATAAGTTTAATCATATTATCCGCTCCTTTATTTATATATACATCGCAAAAGCGATTGTTTTTTATTTTGCAAGACGAGCTTCAAGCTCCGCCTTTGCGGCTTCGTAGCCGGGTTTACCAAGTAGGGCAAACATATTCTTTTTATAGCTTTCTACGCCGGGTTGGTCGAAGGGATTAACGCCTAAAACATAACCCGAAATACCACAAGCCTTTTCGAAGAAGTAGATTAGGCGGCCTAGGTTTTCTTCGTCGGCCTTATCTAGGTTTATTACAAGGTTTGGAACCTGACCGTCGGTATGGGCAAGAACGGTTCCTTCAAAAGCCTTTTGGTTAACAAACGAAAGGGGTTTACCTGCAAGGAAGTTTAGCCCGTCGCCGTCGTCGGCTTCTTTTTCAATTAAAACGTCGTTTCCGCATTCGCCAATGGTAACAACGGTTTCGAAAAGAATTCGGCTACCGTCTTGAATGTACTGACCCATTGAGTGAAGGTCGGTAGAAAAGACAACCGATGCAGGGAGAAGACCCTTGCCGTCTTTACCTTCGCTTTCGCCGAAGAGTTGCTTATACCATTCGGCCATCATGGTAAAGCGGGGTTCGTAAGAAACGAGCATTTCAACCGCTTTGCCCTTACGATAAAAGGCATTACGAATAGCAGCGTAGGTATAGCAGGGGTTGGCGAATACATCGTTTACCGCATAGTCGGCAGCAGCGTCGGCCGCACCCTTCATTAAAGCGTCTAGGTCGGCTCCGCAAACAGCGATGGGGAGTAGACCTACTGCGGTAAGAACCGAGAAGCGACCGCCAACGTCGTCGGGAATAACGAAACATTCGTAACCCTTTTGGTCGGCAAGTTGTTTTAAGGTGCCACGAGCCTTATCGGTGGTGCAGTAAATGCGGCGGGCGGCTTCTTCTTCGCCGTAGCGTTCTTCAAGATATTTACGAAGAACACGGAAAGCGATGGCAGGTTCGGTAGTGGTGCCCGATTTGGAAACAATATTTACCGAAACACGCTTGCCTTCGCAAATTTTAAGAAGGTCGTCTAGTGCGCTGCCGCTAATAGTGTTGCCCGCAAAGTAAATGTCGGGTGTGTTTTTGGGTAGCGCATTGTAGTTGTTAGACTTTAAAAATTCGATAGCGGCACGAGCGCCAAGGTAGGAACCGCCAATACCGATTACGATGAAAATGTCGGTGTCGGAAATGATTTTTTCGGCCGCCTTTTTAATGCGAGAAAATTCGTCTTTATTGTAGGCGGTGGGAAGGTCTACCCAACCTAAAAAGTCGTTACCTAAGCCGGTTTTGTTGTGTAACATATTGTGAGCGGCGCTAACCTGCTCTTTAAGGCCGATTATGTCGTTTTCCGAGAGAAAACCGGCCGCATATTTAAAGTTAAAGTTTAAAGCCATTGTTTTTAGTGCTCCTCTGGGTACTTTTATTACTGTTTATATATATTCTACACTAAAACTTTCTATTTTTCAATAAGAATTTTATAAAAATTAGCAAAAAAATGAAGGTTTTTTACCACCTAGATCTTAAAGTGTGAAAAGAGCTTTGCAGAGCCGCTTTAAACAAAAGAAAAAGGTTAGTTTTTCGCTGCCGTTTTGTGCGATTATTGGAATTGCGCCAATTTCTTCTTCCCCTAAAAAGATGTGCACATAGCCTACCGTGTCGCCCGCCTTTACAGGCGCTGTCAGGGTTGTGCTAAGGCTTGTTGTTTGTGTGAGTTTTGCTTCGTCGCCCTTTTTAAGGAGAGCAAAAAACTTTTCTGAAACGCCCGGAGCAATGTAGTTTTGTGTGCCTCTTGAAACGGGAATTTTTGAAAAGGTGCCTGTGTTGGCTTCAACTTCGACAAAACTGTAATTTGCAAAGCCGTAGTCTAACAGTTTTTGTGCGCCGCTGAAACGGTCTTTACTTGTGGGGGCGCCAAGCACTACCGCAATGATTGTGAGGCCGTCTCTTTCGGCTATTGCCGAAAGGCAAGACCCTGCCGCCGATGTTGTGCCCGTTTTAAGTCCAAAACAACCGTCATAGTAACGAATTAGTTTGTTGGTGTTTACAAGTTCTAACTCTCCGCCGCGAAGGGAGTCGATAGCCGTTTCGGTGTAGTTGCGGACAAGACTGTATTTCATTAGTTCCTTAGACATTATAGCCACATCATGAGCAGTGGTAAGATGACCTTCGGCATCGAGCCCGTAACTGTTTACAAAGTTGGTGTCTTTAAGACCTAGTTCTTTGGCTTTTTGGTTCATTTTGGCGACAAAGGTTTCTTCGCTGCCCGCAACCGCTTCGGCCAAGGCTACCGTGGCATCGTTAGCCGATGCAATTATAACCGCCTTTAAAAGGTCGCCTACTGTCATAACTTCGCCCGCTTCGAGCCAAATTTGTGAACCGCCGAGCGATGCCGCATGTTCCGACGCCGTTACCGTGTCTGAAAGGGCAAGGCTGCCCTGCTCTATGGCTTCCATTACCAAAATCAGCGACATTATTTTGGTGATTGATGCGGGGGCTAACTTTTGCTCCGAATTGCTTTCGTAGAGCACCTTGCCTGTGTTATATTCTATTAGAATGGCCGACTTGGCGTTTATGTTTAGTTTTGTGCCTATTGGAGCGTTGGCCTGCAAATTTTCTTCGAGCGGTTCGTTAAGGTTTGCACCTTCAAACTCGGTTGAAACGGTGGCCGCCGAGCAAAAAAGCGAACAAGATAATATTACTAATGACAGTAAAACTGAAACTAATTTTTTCATAGAAAAACACCCCACATAAATATATGCGGGGTGTTTTGGTTTAATAACCTAGTTCTTCGGCACAAATGATTACATTTATTCTGCCCTGTTCGCGTTGAAAGCCGTTTACTGTGTAGTGGGCGCAAAGGCGGTCGGGCGATTTGCAACCGCTTGCGATTTCGCCGCTTAGGTAGGGACAAACACCCTTTTCACGGCAGGGGGTGTTGCAGTTCAGGCGCACCGCATTTTTGGGGGCGGCAACCTCTTTTACCCTTTTAAGACCTGCGTTTACATCGGTTACAATTTTGTTTTTGCCAACAACGCAAATTACCTTTTTAGGGCCAAAGCAAATTGCAGAAACACGGTTTCCGTTGCCGTCGACATTTATAAGTTCGCCATTTTCGGTTACGGCATTGGCCGATGTTAAAAAAGCATCGCACGAGAAAACATTGCGGTAAATTTCTAAAACCTGTTCTCTTGTAAGGCCAGGAGCCGAGCGGTCTAAAAAGTTGTAGTTGCCGTTTTTCATAAGGGCGGTTACCCCACATTCCGAAAGGGTTACACTTCCGCCGCAGGAAATGGTGTCGCCGCCGTTTAAAAGCGATTCTACAATTTGGGGCACTTCCTCTTTGGTTTTAGCATAGTAGGCGTTCATATTATTAGCCTTTAATGCATTTATTACCTTTTCTATAACCTGTTCCATTTTATTCACCTTTTACTATTTTTCCGCCGCCCAGCACCATATCGCCACTGTAAAATACTGCCGACTGACCGGGTGATGGGGCGCGCTGTGGTTTTTCAAATTCTAAAACCGCTTCGGTTTCGCCTATTGGGTGCAAAACACAGGCTTCGTCTTTTGCAGAATAGCGAAGTTTTGCGGTGCAGTTTAGAGGGGATGCGGGCATATCAAGGGCTATCATATTAACATCTTTAACATAAATTCGCTTTTTGAAAATATGCTCTTCGTCGCCAAGCACAACAAGGTTGGTTTCGGGGTTTTTAGAAATTACAAACTGGGGTTTGCCAAGCGCAATTCCAAGCCCCTTACGCTGACCTATTGTGTAGCACTGATGACCTAAATGTTCGCCCAACACCTTGCCGTTTATGTCTACATATTTACCCTTTTTAAAGAGTGTGCCCGAATAGTTTTGTAAAAAGGCGGCATAGTTGCCGTCGGGCACAAAGCAAATGTCCTGACTTTCCTTAGCGCCGGCCGACACAAAGCCGTAGTCGGCCGCTATTTCACGCACACGTTCTTTGGTGATGTCGCCCAGCGGCATTAAAATATGAGAAAGTTGGTATTGCGACAGGCGCCACAACACATAGGTTTGGTCTTTTTTAGTGTCTTCGGGCCTATAAAGCACATATCGGCCGTTGGCCGCCTTGCCAATTCTGGAATAGTGGCCCGTGGCAATAAAACCGCAACCTTCGGCCAAGGCGTTATTTAAAAGGCCTCCGAATTTAATGTATTTATTACATTCAATACAGGGGTTGGGGGTAAGACCAAGATTATATTCGGTTTCGAAACGGGCAATAACCTCTTTTTTAAAGGCGTTACGCATATCGTAAACAAAATGTTCTATGCCAAGATCTTGACAAACGCTTTTGGCCGCCGCCACTTCGCTTGAAACGGTGTTGTTTTGTTCGTATAAACGAAGGGTTCCGCCGCAAACCGAGTGTCCTTGTTCTTTTAAAAGGGCTGCCGCAACCGAGCTGTCTACCCCGCCCGACATGGCTATCATAATTTTTTCCATTGTTACTCCTATTATATATAAGCAGTTTTGGGTGGTGTGCTTTTAAAGAATTTCACGCCGAATAGTTTTTAAAATTGTGGGGAAACTTTAAGTAAGATTTATGAAAATATATTACCACATTATATAGTGAATGTAAACACCAAGGGGGCTAAAAAAACACAAAAACTGCACATAAAAGAGCCCTTTTTACCCCTTTGGGCAAAAACGGCCTTGCCTTTTTGTAGGTTTGCACAAAAAAATGTAAGATTTTTAAAGATAAAACGGTTACAAACTTGTAACTTTTCGTAATTCATTTGTAATTATTGTGCATTTTACACAAAAACAGGGGGTGCTGTTTCGTTTGACATATTCAAAATATAACGCTATAATGGCCGACGGACTGAAATCTACTAACCTGACAATAACGCGCAGGTCAAAAACCGCGCGACACTAAAGGAGTTTATGATGTTACAAAAAACAAAGAGTTTTGTAAGCCTTTGGGCCCAAAAAGCTCTAATTCTTGCTAAAAGCAACATTCCTGCAACCATTAGCGTTGCACTAACACTTGCGGCAATAATTTTAACCACCGTTTGCTCGGCGCACACCGTTAACATTTATGACGGAAGAAACACCTACTCGGTTTTAACCCTTTCTAAAAACCCCGATGTAATTTTAGCAAAAGCCGACCTGGATGAAAAAAACTTTGAAATTGTAGGTTTTAAAAACGGCTTTTTTGCCGACAAACTTGAAATTGCTTACCTTGTTCCCCTTACCATTAAAAGGGGCGGCGAAGTTAATACCTATAAGGTAAGAGAAGGTTTGCTTTCTGACCTTATTGCCGATGCAGGCATTAGCCTAGACGAACACGACATTATTAGCCTTTCGCTTAACTATTATGTAGACAAGGCTACCGAAGTTGAAATTACCGACGTTGAGTTTATTACAACCGTTTCAACCGAGTCTGTTTACACAAACGACAAAAATACAGTAGCCATTAAAACCATTACAACCCTTGTTAAATATGTAAATGGTGTTGCTACCGAAGTTGTAAGTTCTTACGACACAGTAGACCGCTACTTTATTAACCAGTCGACCATTCAGGGCGCTACCGCCCCCAGCTACACTTCGGGCAACTTTATTAGCGCAGGTTCGGCAAACACCATTTCCACCCTACCTGTTCCAAACAGTCTTTTACTTGACGAAAACGGTGTTCCTGTTGAATATGTTGCTAAGTCGACACTCAGAGCCACCGCATATACCCACACAGGTAACAAAATGTCTACCGGCAAATACCCTAAGCCCGGTTATGTTGCAGTAGACCCGAAAGAAATTCCCTATGGAACTAAAATGTATATTGTATCGGCCGACGGACAGTATATTTACGGTTATGCAATTGCAGCCGACACAGGCGGATTTATTTATGGCACACGCGCCGATATTGACCTTTTCTTAGACACCGAAGCGCAGTGCGAAGTGTTTGGTAGAAGAGATGTTATTGTTTACTTTATAAAATAGGAAAAAGCCGAGTTTTAAACTCGGCTTTTTTGTTTTATGAAAAAAATAAAGGCTGCTGAAAAGCAGCCTTTTAAAATTTATTCTTCGTCGTCGGGTTCGGAAAGGTCGACAGCGGCAATGTGAACGTTAATTGCGGTAATTGCATAGGATGTCATGCTTTGAACCTTGTCTTTAACGCTTACCTGAACGGCTTCGGCAACTTCTTTAGCGTTTGCCTTTTTGCTAATGCAAATGTGAAGTGTAATTACAACCGCACCGTTTTTAACTTCGGCCCTAACGGGTTTGAAAACGGTTTTTTTGGTAAAGGTGTTTCTAATGTTTACAATTTTTGCTGCCATAGAAGAAACGCCGTTTACTTCGAGTGCAGCCATTGCTGCCATGCTTTCAATTACGTCGAGATTTATGGAAAGCCCGGTTCTTTCGGCCATTATGATTACCTCCGATAGTGATTTTGAGCAAATAAACTGCTTTACAAGAGTTATTATACCACAAAATTTAAAAAGGTAAAGCCTTTTTTATAAGGCCGAATTATTTTTAGGTTGCTGTGATAATTTTAATGTTTGCGGCGGCGAAATTTGTTTGCGCCATTACGGCATCTTGAATTTTGGCAACCCCTGCTATATCGGGGGTTTTGTCGACAATAACGCTAACACTGTCTTCCCCTATTACAACCACAACATTTAAAAAGCCTTTGGCCTTTAAAACCGTTTCTATTGCCGCTTCGTTGTCGGCTGCGGCGGCAATGGCAGCCGATTTATTTGCCGCTTCGGTTTTTTGGGCGGTGGTAAGGTCGGCGTTGTTTAGGGTTTCTTCTAAAATGCCTAGTGCTTCTTCACGAGCCTTTTTGCGGTCGTTTCTAAGGGAGTCGAAGTAGCTTGACTCGGTTTCGGTAACGGTGGTTGTAGCGTTTACATATTCGGCCTGACCCAAATATTTAGAAGATGTGTCGGTGGTGGACTCGGTTGCTGTGTAACGCATATTAAGCCAAACGGCGGCGCCCAAAGCCAATACCATTAGTGCCAGAATCAGGTGGCTCTTTTTGAATTTTTTTACCTTTTTCATTAGTTTAGTTTCCTCCCAATGTAGATTTGTCGTGAGCCGACATTAAGCGCCGCACAAACGGCATCTTCAATTTTTAAGATTATTTCTTCGCTTGCCGCATTACAGATTACCGCAACGCCGCGAATTTCGGGCAGATGTTCGGTTACTACAAGCGGCACTTCGCTGCCCGACTGGTCTTTTACGGTTATGTAGGTTTTTTGGCTTTCTTCGCTTACTTTTTGACTGTCGGTAGCGTTGTTCTTTTTAGTTTCGGTGGCGTATTCGTAAACAAGCCCTGTTTCGAGAGTGATTTTTACCACGGGGTTAGGGTCGCCGCAAATGCCGCTTACAAGTTCTTTTATGCCGCTTTCAAGTTCGTTTAAATAGTTGGCTTCGCTAAACTCCACTACGGGTTTGGTTGCGGATTTTTCGGTTTTAGGGAAAAGGCTTGAAGCAAAAATTAAAAGAATACCTGCAAGGCCAACTATGAAAATGATTTTGGCAAAATTTTTATTTTTAAAAAAGGCCAAAAGTTTTTCTTTCAACTAAAAATCACCCCACAGTCTATACCAACGCCCAAAAGCAATGCGCGAATTTTTTCAGGGTTTGTTGCCCCTTTTATTTCTATTTCACTAATTACTATGCCGCCGTCTTGGTTTTTAGAAACAGTAGCCGTTATTTTTTCAAATGTAATTTGGTTTTCACTTAAAAGGTTGGCAATTAAGTATTCGGCCGCAAAGCCGCTAATAGCGGCCGCAGAAATTGATTCTTGCTCGCCTGTATTTTGGGGCAACAGGTCTATGCTAAGATTGGCAGTACTAACTGTTCCGATTACCGAACAAAGCAAAATCAGGGCAATTATGTAACGACCGCTTTTTTCGAGTGCCTTACCGCTTAAAACGCTTACCCCCGCACAGAAAACTGCGGTGGCGCAAAAGCAAAGCGCAATTTCTTTTACCGAGTTCAACTAGCCGCCCCCCGAAATTACCGCAAGAGAAATTATAAAAAGCGCGGCAATAAACAAAATTACCCCAATCAGCACCGCTAAAACACAGTCGGCCGATGTTAGAACATTGGTTTTTAAATTTACGCCAAAAAGTTCTACCGAAAGGTTTAAAAAGTAAATGGTAACCCGCCAGATTAAAAGTTCAATTATTACAGGCAAAACCATTACCGCAATGCCTAAAACCGCAAACATTGCAACCGAAGATTTTAAAAGTTTTACCGAACCTATTAGTGTGTTCAGCGAGTCGGAAAGAGCGCCGCCCGCAACCGGAACGAAGGTTCCTATCATAAATTTAAGGGTTTTGACCCCCAAATTGTCGGCCGCCTTATTTACCGCCGTTTGAATTGACAAAAGTCCTAAAAACAGTGTCATTGAAAGGGACAAGGCCCACATTGCAACGCTTTTTAGCGCCCCCGAAAGGCGGTTTGTGCTGCCAAGCGTCATTACCGAACCTGCCATTCCAACCCCAAGATAGCAACTCATTAGCGGCACTATTACAAAGGAAGAAAGGTTGGAAACCGCACCTGCTGCGGCAAGTAGCAGAAAACTCATTCCCGAAGCGGTTGCCCCCTGCCCACTTACCGTTAAAATGCCTGCATAAAGCGGCACAAAACCCACCATTAGGGTTGAAATGCCCTTGGCGGCATTTGCGCAGGTTTCTATTACCGAAAAAAGCGGCAACAAAATACCTGCCGAAGAAATCAGCACAAAAACATAGCCCGAAAGGTCTTGATAAATTTTAAAACCCTGAAAGGTGTTTGCCGCAGCCAAAAAAATTATTACAGCAAAAACCGAACTGCCGCACAAAAGGGGCGTTTTAACCCCTTCTTTAAAAAAGTTTAAAACCATTTTAAACAGGTTTTCGTAGGTTAATTTGTTTACCCAATTTGGGTTTTCGGGGTTTATTTCGAACTCTTCTAAAACCTTTTTAGTGTTTTCATCGAAAAGTGAGAAGATTTCGTTTGCGCCGCTTGCGTTATATCCTTGCTCATAAAGGTTGTTGTCGGCCATGGCCGTAACGCAAAAAAGCAGTGCGAAAACGGCCGAAAAGCACAAGATTTTAACTAGTTTTTTCATAGATTATCCTATAATTTCTTTGGCGGTTTCAAGCAATGAAATTAGTAGCGGAAGCGAAAGCACAAAAACCGCCGCACGACCTGCAAGTTCGGCCCTGGACGCTAGTGAAAAATTACCGCTATCTCGGCAAACATCGGCTATAAAGCCTGTTAAAACACAAATTCCAAGCGACTTTACTGCCACCGAAAAATAGCTGCCGCTAAGCCCGAATTCCAGCGCAGTATTAAGCAGAGTGTAAAGCCCGTCGACCACATTTAGCGCCACCAAAATTAAGACAAAGGCGCCCGCTATCAGCACCACGAAAAACGAATATTCCGCCCTGTACTGTTTTAAAAGGGTTGCCATTACCGAAGCTACAATAATAGCACCCAAAACCGCACCCAAGCTCATACCTTAAAGCCCAAAAACCGACTTTACGGTTGAAAAAAGGTCGGCCACCATATTAACCACCATAATAAGTACAACAACAAGCCCCGTTAGGGTTGTAAGCATTGCCTGTTCTTCTCTCCCTGAGCGGACAAGCACCTGATTTAGCACAGTTACAATAATGCCGATTGCCGCCACCTTAAAGATTAAATCAACATCCATATTTTCTCCTAAATGAGCATAATTGCAAGAAAAAGGCCTGCGAAAAAGCCAAGTTTACGGTAAAGGCCAGCCTTTAAAGAAACCTGTTCGGCTGCCTGTTGCTCTTGCTTTTTAAAAATTAAAGCATAGGTTTTGCAGCGTTTTATTTGGGAATTTGTGTCGCCCATTCCAAGGGACGAAAAAAACTCTTCGAGCAACTTTATATCTTTTTTGGAAAGGTGCTCGGGCGAAATTTCAACACCAAACCCGCAAAGGGTTATGCCAATGTCTTCGCCAAGGGTGGAGAAAACCGAAAAAAGTTCTGCCCCCGAGCGAATTTGCAGTTCGGTTTCTTCTATAAAACGGCAAATCTTAGTTAGCCTTGCCAAACGGTTTGAAAGGGAAAACGAAAAGAAAAAACCAAGCATTGTAAAGGCCAAAACAAGAAGGATGAGCCCCAATATTTTAAGCAAGAAGCCTTACCTCTTCGGGCTTTATTACGGTAGGCGGTTCCCCTATTTTGGGCGAAAGCAACACAACATTTCCCAAAAAGCCGCTAAGGAAAAGTTTTGTAACATCTCTTCTAAAAAGGTCTTGCTTGTTTTGAGCGTGGGCGGTGGTTAAAATGTTAACCCCCGAAAAGAAACTTTCACGAATTAGAGCAAGTTGGGCCCCTGTGCCGACTTCGTCGAAGGCGATGTAGTTTGGCGACATTGTTCTAAGCGCTATTTCGGCCCCTTTGGCCTTTGAAAGGCCTGTAATAACATCGGTATTTGTACCAATTTCAAGCCCTAATAAGCTGCCGCCGCAAAGTTCACCGCGTGTGTCTACCACACAAACACGGTTACCACCGTTGGACAAGAGGCGCACAAGGTCTCGAAGCATTGTTGTTTTGCCGCTGCCGGGTGGTCCTGCAATTAAAAGACCGTTTTTTGAAAGTTCGACAAGGTTTTTAGCACAACCCTGTACCTGCCTTGGAATGCGAATGTTAAGAGATGTGGCGTTTTGAAATTTACCGTTTGAAAAGTTGCCGCAAACACCCGCTCTGCCGCCGAATTTCATTGAAAGGTAGCCGTTTTGAAGTTCGTTTGTTCTGGTATAAAGACTGCGGTCGGTAATTCTTATTAGTGTTTCGGCAAGGTCGGCTTTGGTTGCTATTAAAGGCTCTCGCTGAGGGATAGTGCTAACCGAAGCGTCGTTTGATACAAAAAAGTTGTTTTTGCCTGTAATTACAAGGGGTTTGTCTGCCCTTAGCCTAATTTCATAGGCCGATGCTTTTACAAAAAACGGCAGTTTTAAAAGCACGCCCGAAATTCTGTTTGGCAAGGCGTAAAGAATTTGGTCGAAAGTGGGACATTTGGTTTGTTGTTCTGTCATTTTTATCACCTGTAAAATGATATGTCCAAGCCGTTTTATTTAGAACAAAAAATAACCGCCCAACTTAAAGTTGAGCGGTTATAAATTTTAATTTTATTCTTCGTCTTCTTCGGGCATTTCCCAGTTGTGCCAAATTTGCTGAACGTCGTCGTTATCTTCGAGCATTTCAATAAGTTTTTCCATTTGTTTAATTTGGTCGGGGTCGGTAAGTTCGGTAGTTGTTTGGGGAATATAGGCAACTTCGGCCGATTCGAAGGTGTAACCTGCTGTTTCAAGCGCATCACACACGGCGCCAAAATCGTTAGGAGCGGTGTAAATTTCGAAAACGTCGCCATCGAAATTAAAGTCTTCGGCGCCTGCTTCGAGCGCGGCTTCCATAACGGTTTCTTCGTCTTTTCCTTCGGCTTCGATTATAATTTGACCCTTGCGGTCAAACATAAACATAACCGAACCTGACTGACCTAAATTTCCGCCGTATTTATCGAAATAGTGGCGCATTTCGCCTGCGGTACGGTTGCGGTTGTCGGTTAAAACTTCTACAACAACGGCAATACCGTTTGGGCCGTAGCCTTCGTAAACTAAATCTTCATAATTATTAGCCGAAGTGTCGCCTGCGGCTTTTTTGATGATTCTTTCAATGTTTTCGTTGGGCACATTGGCTGCTTTTGCCTTGGCAATAGCGTCTTTAAGTTTGCTGTTTTCTTGGGGGTTGGGGCCGCCCGCTTTTACTATAACCGAAATTTCGCGACCGATTTTAGTAAAAATTTTAGCCTTAGCGGCGTCGGTTTTTTCTTTTTTACGCTTAATATTGTTCCATTTAGAATGTCCTGACATAATTTACTCCTTAAACTTTTTAACAAGGTTATTTTATCACACATCTTCGCCTTCGGCAAGGGCTTTTTCACAGATTAAAGCAATATCGGAAAAAGAGTTTATTTCGCCGCACATTTTACGAAAAGCGGCGGCATTTCTAACCCCTTTCATATACCAGGCGGCGTGTTTTCTGGCTTCTAATAAAACGGTTCGCTCACTTTTATATTTTTGCATAAGAGAAAGTTGTTCCATTAAGATTTTAAGACGCTCTTCAAGGGGCGGATTTTCTAGAATTACACCTTTTTCCATATAGGCGTTTATTTTTTCGAAAACCCAGGGAGCTCCGTTTGCGGCACGGCCAACCATTACAAAATCGCACCCTGTGTATTCATACATAAAGGCGGCCGAAGGACCATCAACCACATCACCATTGCCGATTACGGGGATTTTTACCGCTTTTTTAACATTTTTTATAATATCTAAATTAACCGGGGGCGCATACATTTGGGCCCTTGTTCTGCCGTGAACAGTTATAGCAGAAGCGCCGTTTGCTTCGCAAATTTTAGCGAGTTCTACTGCGTTTAAACTGCCTTCGTCCCACCCTGCGCGGATTTTAACCGTTACGGGAGTTTTTACCGAATTTACAACCGCTTTTACAATTTCGCCCGCAAGTTTTGGGTCTTTCATAAGGGAACTGCCGCCACCGTTATTTGCAACCTTGGGCGCAGGGCAACCCATATTTATATCGATAAAATCGGGCGAAAAACTTTCGGCCGTTTTGGCGGCCTGACCCATAATTTCAGGCTCTCCGCCAAAAAGTTGGTTGCCGAAAAGTTTTAGGTTTCCCCTGCTTAAAAATTCGGGAGATTTTTTGTCGCCCAAGGTAATTGCCTTAGCGCTTGTCAGTTCTCCAACCGAGTAGGCGGCGCCGTATTTTTCACATATTTCTCTCATAGCCATATCGGCAACGCCTGCCATAGGAGCGAGAGCAGCATATCCGTTTATAATTACATTTGCTATTTTCAT
>JAEIGA010011457.1_pt1 | contig 13464 bp, 8 predicted proteins | sample 9270691 | NCBI WGS metagenome assembly JAEIGA01 (sample SAMN17057246, study PRJNA624740) | gut metagenome | biome: biome; isolation source: fecal sample | host: Bos grunniens | place: China: Xizang | collected 2019
CAACTTGATGAATATTTTAGAAGCTTTTTGGATCTAGAACAGTACAAGGGAGACCCATCCTTGAATGGCATCCAGGTGGAAAATGGAAATCCTGCTGGTACGGAAATTACAAAGGTGGCCTTTGCAGTGGATGCTTGTCAAGAAACAATCCAACGGGCTGCTGCCGCAGGAGCTCAGGTTTTATTTGTGCATCACGGTTTTTTCTGGGGACAGTGTCAGACCATTACAGGAGCTCATGGAAAGCGAATCAGAACCTTGTTTGAGCATGATATGGCCCTCTATGCCTGTCACATTCCCCTGGACGCAAATGCTGTGGTGGGCAATAACTATGGGCTGGCACAACGGCTGGAGCTTGAGTCTCTGGTGCCCTTTGGGGATTGGCATGGTATGACTATTGGAGTGGGAGGAACTTTGCTAACACCTATGACAGTAGATGGGGTACTCCAAAAATTGTTTCCCGCAGGAGAAAAACCCCTTCATGTGCTTCCCTTTGGACCAGACAAAATAAGTCGGATAGCTATTGTATCTGGTGGTGCAGCCCGAGAACTGAGCCAGGCAATAGAGCAGGGCTATGATGCCTTTATTACAGGAGAAATTGGCCACGAGCAATATCATCAGGCTTTAGAGGCAGGGATTACGGTGATTGCAGGTGGCCACTATCAAACGGAAACGGTGGGTGTATCCCTTGTGATGGAAAAACTTGCCAAGGAGAAGGGGCTGGAAACCTGCTTTATCCAAGTGCCCACAGGTTTGTAAATTGCCTTGTTAAGAAGGCTTGCTTGTTTCAAGGTAGTATTCTGGACAATGTTTTGACTATTCTATAGTATAGGAGAACTATGAGCGAAATTGATACTTCTTCAAAAGATGCTGTTTCACAGGATTCAGCAAATATTTCTTCTCAAAGCAAAAAGGCTTGTTCCAGTCACTTTGTAAAGACTAAATTATTGCCTTTGGTGCTGACAGTAGTTGTTTTTGTACTGGATCAAGGTAGCAAATTGTTAATCATTAAAACTATTCAGCCCTATACTATTGGAGCTTCTTTTTTTGGTGATTTTTTGCGGATAATTCACGTGTACAATCCTGGAATTGCTTTTAGCATGGGAAATAACTTGCCCGACACTTTGCGGAGTTTGCTTTTTGCTATTATTCCCTTGGTGGTGCTGGTGGTGGTTTTGGGAATTTATTTTCGGAATGATGATTTTACCTGCTTCCAGCGGTGGGCCGTGGCTGGCATTATTGGTGGTGGATTAGGTAATATCTACGACAGATTCTTCCGAAGTGAAGGGGTGGTGGATTTTATTGATGTAAAATTCTACGGTCTTTTTGGACTGGAGCGTTGGCCCACCTTTAATATAGCCGATGCCGCTGTCTTAATTTGTGGTTTCTTGCTGATTATTAGTTTTATTCGGGCCATGATTCAAGAAAGCAAGGCAGACAAATCTCAAAACTAAACTGATAATAAAAAAGGCTGTCCGAGAAAATCTCACAGGACAGCCTTTTTTCATAGATTTATTGTATCAATATCCGTCAGACATGGCTCGGTTCAAGTCACGCTGATACAATTCTTGGTAAACCAAGCTTCTTGTTTTTAGCTTTTCCTTAACATCCTGAGCAAAGGGCATGTGACGCCAGAAGATACCGCGAACTTCCTTATCAAGTCGCTGTACACCCTCACTTTCCTTTGTCATCCACAATACGTAGTCGTCAATGAAGAAGTCCTTTACATCTCCCTTCAGTTTTTGTGACACAATCCACTGGTAGTATTGGCCAGTTAACCCTTCTTCCATCCAGTAGTAAGAAGCTTTTTCTTTTGCTACTTGCCAACGTAAATCAGCAACTGCAGTCAACAAGGCAATCTTCAAATCTTTGGGATACATGGGAACGGCAATACGTCCACGGCTGGTAATACGATTATACCGGTCAAAGGGTTCCCAACAGAAACCGTAATCTCCATAGGTAGGAATTACAATAACATAGGGAACAATACGATTAGAAACATTTTTGTGGATACGGCAGAAAGCGTTAGGATCAATGGATTCAATCCAAGCCAAGGCATCTACGATATTTTCACGGAAACCTGTTCCTCTGGGAGTACAATGGTAATATTCGCGGGTAAAGATGGGGAAGTGATTTCCCTGTCGTCCAACGGTCATTTTTGCCATTTGGCGAACGGTATCAACTTCTGTGTTGATTTCTGAAGTATTTACTTCGATATTAACGGGACCACTAGACAACTTAATATCCAGTGAGTCTGAAATTTCCTTTGCATCTTGGAATTCTGCCAAGTAACCACGGATTTCCTTGTCAATTTTTGAAAGTAACCGTAACCGCTCTGTAATTTCAGCGAACATTCGCTTTTGGCTATCGGTGTAAGGTGCTCGATGGTTGCCAAGACCAATAAGCATATCATGACGACAAATTTGTTCTACACGAGAAGTAAGCTCTGCTTCTATCATAGAACGTTGGCTTTCCTTTGAAGTCAAAAGGTTTTCTGAGTTCTGGAGCTTGCCTGAGTTTTTGCTTTTTAACTGCATCAAATGAGCTGCTTCTTCTGCTGGGTTTCCACTCTTGCGGGCAGGTCGAGCTTCATCGGTAGCAGACAGATTGATTCGTCCAGAGGCAATCTCTTGGAACCATTCGTCCAAGTAGTAAACAGGCTCTCCAGTTCTATTTTCAAAAAAAACAGAAGAGAATAAGTCTTTTTGCTGGTCTGTAAACAAGGATGGTAAAACGACACCAAAACGCATGAGCATACGTTTACATTTTGGCAGACCTAAATCGCCCATTTTGGGAGCCAAGGAACGAATAAATTCCCAGTACTTGTTTACCATTTGTTGACGGTAAACAGTTCTATCCTTGGGATCTTGGCAGGTGAGATATTTTGTCAGCAAGGTATGCAACCCTTGAGCAGAGGAATTTTCCCCTGTAAGGGCAGTTTTGTAGTAAGTAGAGTCATCAAAAATATCTGTGGGAGTTGATGAAAAAAATTCCGTAATAGGTTTGAAGGTTCGAATACTTAAATCAACTTCAGATACATTTTTTTTCGGCAGATCTTCAGCCTGTTCCAAGCTATCTGTTTCAAAGGGAGTTATTGTAGGCATTGAACTTTCATTTGCAAGCAATGCGGCAATTTCGGGATCCAATTCTTCGTACATTCTCATATTATGAGTTATCTTTACTAGAAAGTCAAGTTTTGGTTGTGTTATGATTTTTTTTATGTTAAAATCGGGTATGGGGGTGTAGTATATGAAATTATTTTCTTCTTATAAATTTAAGTTTGTTATTGCTGTTATTGCGCTCATTTTTGTTGTTGCCATAGTTATTGCTTTTGCTGCAATTCGTATGATTGAAAAGAATGCTATGGATGTTTTCCATGAACGCTCTCATCTTGCCATGGAACAGGCTTCTCAATATATGGATGTGGAAAAAATTGTCCAATTAGGAAAAACCCTTGATGACAAGGATCCTTACTACATTGAAACATGCGGTGTTCTCTGGGATATACGAGTGACTCATGGTTGTAACTATGTGTATGCCATGTTACCAGTGCCTGGTTCAGATACTGATTTTATGTATATCTTGGATGGAAGTGCAGAGCTTATTGACGGAAAATTAGTTCCTACAGAAGATTACTCACAAATTGGTGACATAGAAGACATTACTAGTTATGGTGAATATCCATGGATTTGTATGGAAGAGCAAGAACTCATTACCTCCGACATGGGTTATTACGACATTTGGGGATGGAATACCAGTGTGTATTTTCCCTTGGTAGATAAATCTGGAAGATCTGTTGGATTTCTTGCCTGTGATTACGATGTTACTGAACTTGCAGGTAATTTGAAAAAAACCTATTTAACCTTAGGTTTTTTGGCTTTAGGGGTTGGCTCTGTGGGCATTATTTTGCTTCTGCTCTACATCGTTCACTTTTTTAAGCGAGTGGAGGGAGTAACTTCTGCTATGAAAAACCTTTCTGGCGGTTCAAGAGATCTCACTGCACGATTGCCTGTTCGTGGTACTAGTGAGCTGGATATATTAGCTGAAGCATGTAATAAAATGATGGGACAGTTACAGGAGATGGTAAAAATAGTTTTAGGTTCTCTTTCTTCGCTTACAAGTAATAGTAGTCAGCTTGCAGAACAAAATCAAGGAACTCTGGAGTTGATTGGAACTGCTGATAAGGCTGTTCACGAAATTTATACTAAGGCAGAAAATCAGAATAGTCTGACGGAATCAGTAAATCGGGAGATTGAACTGGTTCGACAAGCTGTAATCCAGCTAGACGAAAAGATTGACCAGCAAATTTCTGCGGTTATTCAATCTTCTGGGGCTGTAGAGGAAATTTCTGCAAACATTTCTTCTGTTGATAATAATATTATGCGTATTGCTAAAGAATATACAGAGATTGTAGCGGAAACTGCCCGAGGAAAGGAAAAGCAGGATGATGTTGCCACCAAGATTGATATTATTCAGCGACAGGCCGTAGGATTGGCAGAAGCAAACGAGGTTATTTCTCACATTGCGGAGCAGACCAACTTGTTGGCTATGAATGCTGCGATTGAAGCTGCCCATGCTGGAGATGCAGGAAAGGGCTTTTCCGTTGTTGCTGATGAAATTAGAGCTTTGGCAGAAACTTCCTCTGAGCAAACAAAGGCAATCATGACCTTGATTTCTGACATTCAGAATGCAGTTGTAGGAATTGTAGAGGCTTCCAAGGGAAGTTCCCAGTCCTTTAGTCAGCTGGGAGAAAAAATTACTGTATTGGATCACTCATTGCACGAAGTACGAGCTGGAATGGATGAACAGAATCGTGGTGCACAGGATATTATGGAGATGATGAAGATTTTGAATTCTGTTGCTTCTGCATTGGCTGAATCTTCTCAGCAGATGAAGGATGAAACTCAGACTGTAGCTCATAATATTGCCCAGCTCCGAGATGCTTCCCATGATATTTTAGACAGTGGTAGTCGTACCTCTGGGCAACTTTCTCAGATGTCCAATTATGCTCAAGTTGCCTCGCAGGAATCTATGGAAAATGTACGTCTCGTTGGTGAAGTGCATAAGTTAATTTCAAGCTTTAAAGTAGACTAAATAGTGCTTCTTTGAGTATATTGCCCAATCTTTCTTATTATTTAGAAAGATTGGGCTTTTTTTATTGTTCCAACCAACACCGAAGCTTGTGTCCTGGAGTCACCTCTTCCATTTTGGGAATAGCTTTGAGGCATTTGTCCATAACGAAAGGACATCGGTGGGCAAAGGGACAGCCCAGTTCTTCTTCCAGTACTGATTTTACCTCGCTATTAGATTGGGTGAAGGTTCCCTGGGCTCCTGCAAACAGGAGTTTGGTGTAAGGATGAGCTGCGTCCTTGTACAGGTTTGCAGCAGGAGCTTCTTCCACCAACATCCCTCGGTACATGACCCCAATGGTGTCGCAAAAATAGCAGGCTACTCGCAGGTCGTGGGTAATAAACAGCAGGCTCAAATCACGCTGTTGTCGCAAGTCTTGTAACAAGTTGAGAATCTGTCCTTGGACAGATACATCTAGTGCGGAAACGACCTCGTCGCAAATCAGCAGTTGCGGCTCCATAATGAGGCCTCGGGCAATGGAAATGCGTTGGCGTTGGCCACCAGAAAATTCTGAGGGGCGACGATGTAGGTCTGCCACAGTGAGGCCCACTTCTTGGATTATTTTTTCTGCCCGTTGCAGGGCATCTTCCTTTCCCTGCCACAAGGAGGAGTAGCGAAGGGCTGCAGTAAGAACTTGGAGCACCGTCATTCGTGGATTCAAGGAGCGAGCTGGATCTTGAAAGATGTACTTTACCTGCTCACGATACCGTCGTAGCAGGTTTGGAGAAAGTTGGCTCAGTCGCAGCTCTTGGGACTTGTCACAAAAAACGATTTCTCCCTTGGTGGCCTTGTACATACTTACAATCATACGGGCGGTGGTGGACTTACCACAACCAGACTCACCTACCAGCCCATAGGTGGAGCCGCGGGGAATGGCAAAACATACATCGTTTACTGCATATACGGTCTTTTTATTCCGCTCAAAAAAGCCCGCCTCCAAATTGAATTCCTTGTAAAGGCTTTTGGCCTGGATAATGCTCTTTTGTTCCATTCCCTTCATCATGCGTCTCCTTTTGTTTCGGTGTTTACCTCCACCTTCCAGCAGGCAGTAGTACTGTTACACTGAGCTTTGGTGTAACTGCACCGTGGAGCAAAGGGACAGCCGGGAATGGGAGAGGTGGGGGCACAAACCTGGCCTGGAATGGAGACCATGGGCTGACTGCTGTAATGACGACCAAATTCTGGTGTGGCTGAAATAAGGGCCTGAGTGTAGGGATGGCGGGGTGCGTTCATAATCTGGTGGGATGTGCCCGTCTCCATGATTTTTCCCCCGTACATAACAGCGATTCTGTCGGAAATTCGCCCCACCAAGTGGATGTCGTGACTAATGAAGATAACTGCCATGTTACGCTCCTTCTTAAGGCGCAGCAACAAGGACACAATTTGGGCCTCTATGGTTACGTCCAGTGCGGTGGTGGGCTCGTCTGCAATCAAAAGCTGACAGTTTTGTGCTAAGGCCAAGGCTATACCGATTCTCTGAAGCTGGCCGCCACTAAACTGATGAGGATAGGCTTTCAGGCGGCCTTCTGGGTCAGGAAGCTCCACTTCCTTCAGCAAGGTAACGGCTCGCTTATTTGATTCTTCCTTTGTAATATCTGGTTCTAAATTCCTAAAGGTTTCCCAGAACACGCTTCCTATGTTTTGCAGTGGATCAAAGGAACGACCTGGCTCTTGGAAAATGAGGGCAATTCGTTTTCCTCGATATTCCCGCAGTTGGCTTTGGTTAAGCTCCATGAGATTTACCCCATCAAAGAAGATGGAACCAGTGGCATGGGCATTGGTAGGCAAGAGCCCTGGAATTGCAGTGGTGGACACAGATTTGCCACTGCCAGATTCACCTACAATACCAAGAATTTCTCCTGGCTGCAGGTCAAGGCTTACTCCACGAACACCATACACAGGAATTCGTTTTGTTCCCCGCAGGAGACTGAAGGTTACCTTTAGGTTGCGAATGGAAAGAAGTGCATGTGGGTTAGGTTGATTGAGCTGTTGTGAAGATTCAGCTTCATCTTCTGCCAGAGATTGTTCCTTAGGAAGGTTCTTTTCCTGGGCTTTGAAGAAGGAGGCCAACTTACGCCGATTAAAGACGATGTTGTAAGGGTCGTAAAAATCCCGCAGCACATCACCGATAAAATTGAAGGCTAGGGTAACAATCAGTAACATCAATACAGGATACAAAAGCCAGGGAAAATTGATGAGGTTTGATAGGGTAGAAATGTCTCGATTAATCAGGGAGCCCCAACTTACGGCGGGATCGTTGATTCCCAGTCCCAAGTAGGACAAGGTGGTTTCGCTCATGATAAAGCCTGGTACGCTGAGGGCAATGCTTACAATCAAAAGGCTTGCAATTTGTGGAATGATTTGTCGGAAAATCACCACAAAGGCTGGAATTCCCTCCAAGCCAGCGTCCACGATGAATTCCTCCCGCTTGATGGCGTGAACCATACCTCGGATGGTGCGGGCTGTGCCAGGCCAACCTACCAAGGCGAGAATTACAGTAATGATGATGTAGGAGGTGCCACTGTCCATTTTTGTATTCAGCAGGGAGCGGAGGAAAAGAATAAAGTAAAGGCTGGGAATCAGCATAAAGAATTCGGCAAAACGCATGATGGTCCAGTCGGTGGTGCCACCAAAATATCCTGAGATGCCTCCCAACAACACCGCCAAGAAGAGGGAGATTGCAGTGGCCACAAAACCAATGGTGAGGGAAATGCGACTCCCGTACACAATTCTGCTGAAAAGGTCTCGTCCCAAAATGTCTGCTCCCAACAGGTACACCGGATAGATGGTACCATCGGCTGCCGGCTCTGTGCCAAAGAGGTGAATGTCTGTAGGAATCACTCCTAAAAGCTTGTAGGGGCTACCTTTTACAAAAAACTTTACGGCATGGCTATAACCTTCATCACTGACCCGGGCATAGTGCCAGGTGGACTGGTTTATCACTCTATATTCCCGGGCTACCAAGCCCTTGCTGGTAAGCTGAAGGTTTGCTGGATGGTAGGAATTGCGGTCAAAGGTTTTTCCTGCAGGATACGGTGCCACAAATTCAGCAAAAATCATTACTAAATACAAAATTGCCAGCACAATCAATGAAGCCATCCCCAAGGGACGGGTTTTAAGATATTGAAAGAATCGTTTCACAGTCTACTCCTTTCCGTACCTGATGCGAGGGTCAACTACTGCCAGCAAAATATCGGAAATAACCATGCCAGCCAAAACGAGGGCGGAAATAAACATACTATTGGCCAACACGAGATTTATGTCCTCCTGTAACACGGCTTCGTACATCAGGCGTCCTAGTCCAGGATAGGCAAAGATAATTTCCAGCACGAGAGAGCCACTAAAAAGGCTGGCCAAGAGGTTGGCACTTCCGGTAATGTAGGGATTTAAGGTGTTGCGGAATGCATGGTGCAAGTACACTCTTTTTTCGCTGATTCCTCTGGCTCGAATGGCAAGAATGTAGGGCATGCCCATTTGATCTAGCATGGTGGCTCGAATCATTCGCATGGTACCACCAATTCCCCCCAGAAAGGAGGCAAAAAGAGGCAGGAACACGTGGTGGCCATAGCTAAAGACAAACTTTACGGGAGCCTGGCTAAAGGGAAAGTCAGGATATGCGGTAACTGGGAAAAGACCTGTGACACTGGCAAAGAGCTGCAATAAAATCAACAGGAGGATGCCAGGAAAGGCGTGGAAGAAGAGGGCAAAGAAGGTGGCGGCCGTGTCTGTTCTGGTTCCTGCCTTGCTGGCAAAGAACACTCCCAGCAAAAAGGAAATCACTGTAATGAATACCAGTGAAATCAAGTTTAATAACACAGAATTCCAGATACGGGAACTGAGCAAAAAACTAACAGGAGCACGGGAAATGAGGCTCGTACCCAAGTCTCCGTGAAAAATCACCCGTTCCAGCCACTTGAAATACTGGATGTAAAAGGGTTTATCCAGACCGAATTCTTTCCTCAGCTGCTCCATCTGCATTTCCGTAAAATTACCCTGCTGGGTGGAACTGCTGCCACTGCTCCCCTGAAATCCGCTGGACTGGGTACCAGACAAAAGTTGCTGTGTCATCATTTGATCCACAATGTCCCCTGGAGCTAGCTCCATGAGACCAAAGAGAGCCAGTCCTAGCAGGAACAGAAGCACCAGCATGGTTACTAGTCTCCCAGTGATAAAGGACAAGAGGGGAGCCTTCTTACGGTACAGCTGAAAAGGCTGCTGAATGGTGGCAATGAGCCGTGGAAAGAATTTCACAGTAAAAGTCCTCGTTTTATAGTCTGCTATTTGCTGTCATCATTAAGATAGGCCCAAGTGGTCATAAGGCTATTGATGTTGTCGTAGTAGACATTGGAAAGATTCCATCTATTTCGTATGGCAGCAAAGCCTCTGGAACGCAAGAGGTAAATGACAGGACATTGTTCCAGTAAAATCTCTTGGTATTCGTCCCAAATTTCCTTGGCCTTGTTATAATCCAGAGTGTAGCTTCCCTCGTTGTACAGGTGGTCGATACGAGCTTCCCATTCTGTGGCTGGTTCCTGCTGTAAGGGATGCCACAGGTGCAAGTTACCATCAGAAGGCCACACATTGCTTCCTTGGGAGGGGAACATGGTGGTACCTAGACCAATGATAACAGCTTGCCAATCATAGGTAGCGGTGAGCATTTCGATAACCTTTTGAAAATCAATTTGGCGAACATGGACGGTAATTCCCACAGAAGCACATTCATCGGCAATAATCTGAGCTACGTCATTTACCACAGTGTTAGCAGAGGGAATGGTTAAATCGTATTCCACCTTTACCCCCTGACTGTCGTACAAAAAGCCATCATCCCGGCGGACAAAGCCAATGGATTCCAGCAGTTGCAAAGCCCGCTTTGTATCATAACGATACTGCAGGGTAATGTCTGGATTATAGAAGGGATTTGGCGGTGGAAAGAAGAAGTAGGTGGGGTCCGCCAGTCCACGGTAGGTCTGGCTAATGATTCTGTCTCGGTTTAGCAAGCAACTCATGGCTTGGCGGAATTTCTTTTGGGTAAACCAGCGGTAATAAGCTTGATTCTGGTTCTTGGGATTTTGGTTGAATGACCACAGCATGGCTCCAAAGGAACCTTCTGCATTAAACACGGTGTAATCAGTTCCCTGAGAATTGACTACATCGTGCAATTCTTCTGGCCGTGGAGAATATGTTTCTGTCTTGCCCTGGCGGAATAGCAGGTATTGGGTGTTCATGTCTCCCACAATTTGAGCAATGGTTTGCTCTGGGTAAGGGGCAGAAACACCTCTCTTATCTTTTTCCCAATAGTCTGGGTTGCGGGTAAAGACAATTCGCTGGGCGGGAGTATATTCAGTAATAAACCAGCGACCACAGGACGGAATGGATTGGGGATTGATGGAGGCATTGAGGATGTTCTTAACTCCCTCGGCTCCATTTTTTTCCTTTGCTTCCCGAAAGAGGAAGGAGGGTTGGATGGTGGTGTTGGTGGAAAGAAGGGGCTCTGCCACAATGCGGGGAAAGATAAAATCAAATCGCTTTTCGTCCACCTTTACGCACTGAATCCGCTGCTGGCTTCCGTCTGCCATGGTCACGAATTGGCCGTTGTAGGCACTGCTTCCAAACTGGGGATCTCCTGCAATTTCATCATACCAGTACACCACATCGTCGGATGTAACGGGAATCTTCTTGTCTGAATTCCACCAGCTCCAGTACAGGTCTTCTCGCAGGGTGTAGTGGACAATGAGCTTGTCGTTGGGCTGGTCAATTTCTATTTCAAAGGAGGCTGCGTGAGGCTCCCATTCTCTGGTGATGGCATTGTAATCCACCAGATAGTCAGTGGTCATTTCGATAATGGCTGCACTGTCTCCATCTCGTTCGGCAATGAGGTGGTTAAAGGTTTTAGGATCTGCAAGGATGGTGGTATTCCAAGTGCCCCCTGGTGTGCCAGGAACAAATTCTTGATTATTGTAAGGCTTGGAGGTAGTTTTGGCAAGAAGCTCCATGTCGGCACTGGCATTCAGCTGCTGAATTTCACTTACAGAAAGCTCCTGCTGCTTCTGGCAGGAGAACAGGCTCACACAAAGGAGTGTAAGCAGAGAAATGATAATGGCTTTCATATGCATATTCTCCCACATTCAGGGAGGTTTCGTCAATGGTAGCCTACAGGTTCACCATCCCGAAAAAAAAGAACCGAAAACAAGGTAAATCCCTGGTTTCGGTTCTTTCGTTTTAGTGTCGTGAAAACACTAGTTGTTGATGCGTTCTACGTATTCGTTTGTTTCGGTGTTTACCAGAATCTTTTCGTCCTGCTTGATGAACAGGGGAACACGTACGGTAAGACCAGTTTCTGTAATAACAGGCTTTGTAGCACCAGAAACAGTATCACCACGAACATAGTTTTCACTTTCAGCAACAATGAAAACCATCTTCTGGGGAATCTTTACGTCAATAGGCTCATCTTCCCAAATAACGATGGGGTATTCTTCACCTTCCTTCAAATAGTACTTGAGGTTTTCGTTCAAGGACTCAGGAACAGTGATGGTATCAAAGCTCTGGGCATCCATAAAGATATAGTTTTCGCCGTCATTGTACTGGTACTGGCAGGTGCGGGTTTCAACCTCAGCATCCTCTACCATATCAGGAGTTTTGATGGTCTGGGTGAGAACGCTTCCGTCCTTCAAGTTCTTCATTTTTACGCGGGCAAAGGCTGTTCCTTTTCCAGGGTTTACAAATTCTCGCTCTACAACAAGGTAAGGTGCATTCTTAATGAGCAGAACAGTTCCTTTTCCAATATCGCCGCCTCTAATCATGGGTTATCCTCTCTAAAACTAAGTCGATTTTTTCCAGTATACTGAAAATAAGCTGTCGTTGCAATAATTGAACAGTAAGGCAGACTTTCCCTTTCGCCCTTGACACTGTTGCCTAAGCCTTATATCTTCTATAAGAATACCAAGAAAAGGGGTGATTATGTCTGTCATGCAAAAAGATATGACCATTGAGCAGAAAGAGCGGTTGGAGACCATCCGCCACAGTACTTCCCACGTTATGGCGGAGGCTGTTTTAAAATTATTTCCCGGTTCCAAGGTGGCTATTGGGCCTTCTATTGAGAACGGTTTTTACTATGATTTTGAGTTGACCCGCCCCATCACACAGGAAGATTTGCCTGCCATTGAAAAAGAAATGAGAAAGATTCTTTCCAGCAACAAGGATTTCCAGCGGAAGGAGCTTTCCAGAGCAGAGGCAAAGGCTATGTTTGCCGACCAGCCCTACAAGCTGGAGCTTATTGATGGTCTTCCTGAGGATGCCACTATTTCCATTTACAATCAGGGGGATTTTACCGACCTGTGCCGTGGCCCCCACGTGTGCAGTACCAAGGAAATCAATGCCCAGTCCTTCAAACTTATGAAGACAGCTGGTGCTTATTGGCGTGGTGATGTGAGTCGGCCCATGCTGACCCGCATTTATGGTACCGCTTGGGAAAAGCCTGCTGACCTGAAGGCTTATTTGGACATGCTGGCAGAGGCTGAGCGTCGTGACCATCGTAAGCTGGGCCGTGAAATGGACTTGTTCCACATTGATGAGGACAATCCAGGAGAGATTTTCTGGCATCCCAACGGCTGGATGATTTATTCCACTATTCGTGATTATGTGCGGGAAAAGATTCGCAAGGATGGCTATGTGGAAGTAAACACTCCCTTCGTTATGCCTCGCTCCCTGTGGGAACGCTCTGGTCACTGGGCCAAGTACAAGGAGAACATGTTTATCACCGAAAGTGAAAAGCGTCTCTTTGCCCTGAAGCCCATGAACTGTCCTGGTCACGTGGAGATTTTCAAGAGCCGTCTCCGCTCCTACAAGGACTTGCCCCTGCGTATGGCAGAGTTCGGTTCCTGTACCCGTAACGAGGCTTCCGGAGCCCTCCACGGAATTATGCGTGTTCGTGGCTTTGTGCAGGACGATGCCCACATCTTCTGTACTGAAGAGCAGATTCCTTCAGAGGTAAAGAAGTTCTGTCACCTGCTGAAGGACATTTACAAGGACTTTGGCTTCACTGACGATAAAATTTCCGTTAAGTTCTCTACCCGCCCAGAATTGCGTGTAGGGGACGATGCCACTTGGGATAGAGCAGAGGCTGCCTTGGCAGAGGCTTGTACTCAGGCGGGCTTAGAATATACCCTGCAGCCTGGTGAAGGTGCCTTCTACGGACCAAAGCTGGAGTTTACCTTGGTGGATGCCCTAGGTCGTGAGTGGCAGTGTGGTACCATCCAGGCTGACTTCCAGCTTCCTGCTCCTGACCGCCTAAACGCAGAATATGTGGGAGACGACAATGCCAAGCATAATCCTGTTATG
>JAEIGA010011458.1_pt1 | contig 13464 bp, 12 predicted proteins | sample 9270691 | NCBI WGS metagenome assembly JAEIGA01 (sample SAMN17057246, study PRJNA624740) | gut metagenome | biome: biome; isolation source: fecal sample | host: Bos grunniens | place: China: Xizang | collected 2019
AGCCTGTTATCCAGAAGGCTCTCGTTGACCTCAACGGTGCACCATTCAAGACATTTGCAGCAAACAGAGAGCAGTGGGCAAAGGAGACTTGCTATGTTTATCCAGGTCCAATCCAGTACTTTGGCCCAACAGAAGTTTGCGACCAGACTACAAAGACTCTTGCTCTTGAGCAGCAGAAGTAATAACTTGAACACTTGATGGCAAACGCCAAAAAGATATCAAAAAAGGTCGGCGGACGGAAGAACAATTCTGCCCGCCGACCATCTTCTACACGCAGCCGGAAGCCGCGTGTTATGGCCACGTGGAAATATGTGACAATAGCCACACTGATGACAACCTGCGTGCTGGCACTCGCCTACTGGCCCATCATACGCCCCGCATTCAACCGTTTCAGGCCCTGCACAGGACATCACATATATGGTGCGTGCATCCCCAAAGGCTATTCCGTATATGGCATAGACATATCACACCACCAGGGGGAGATAAACTGGAGCAAACTGAAGAAAGGCAACCCCGGCGAACCGCCGATAAGCTTTGTATACATAAAGGCCACCGAAGGCAGCAGCCACAACGACACACGATTTGCAAAAAACTGGAATGCGGCAAAGAAGAACGGCATTGCGCGCGGGGCATATCACTATTTCGGCACAAAGACACCGGGCGAAAAGCAAGCCCGCAATTTCATCAGCAAAGTAACACTTGAACCGGGCGACCTGCCACCGATGGTAGATGTGGAGGACGAGCCCAAGAACGCTGCGGCTTACAGACTGGAGCTGAAGAAATTCATAACCGCACTGGAAAAGCACTATGGTGTGAAACCAATAATCTACACCTACAAGAAGTTCCACGAGCGCCACATTGGCAACGCCATTTTCGAAGGCTACCCACTGTGGATAGCGCGCTACAACGCCGATGAGCCAGGGATAAATGCCGAATGGATAATGTGGCAATGTACCGAGAACGGCAAACTGCCGGGAATAGGTGCAAAGGTCGACATCAATGTATTCAATGGCTCAATCGAGGATTTGGAGGGGTTGAAAATAAAGTAACAGAATCACACATCCCCCACTTCACCACACCTGAATGGTTGCGGCCGTTCATCTTGCCCGGCCTGCAGAACCACTAATCCTCCATAAAAGCAGCACTTGCACTGGAATAACGGCGCCAGGCATCAACCATAGCAATGAAATCGGCCGGGAGTTCCGAATCGAAATACATCTCCTTTCCCGTAGTGGGATGAACAAAGCCCAAAGTCTTGGCGTGGAGCGCCTGGCGAGGACACAACTTGAAACAGTTGCGTACAAACTGGCTATACTTGCTGAAGTTTGTACCTTTCAGTATCTCATCACCGCCATAAACATCGTCATTGAAAAGAATGTGCCCTATGTGCTTCATATGCACCCTTATCTGATGCGTGCGGCCGGTCTCCAGGTTACACTCCACAAGCGACACATAACTCAATCGCTCGAGTACACGATAATGGGTAACCGCATATTTGCCCACGCTCTCATCGGACGACACACACATCTGCAACCTGTTGCGGGGGTTGCGTGTTATGTTACCCACAACAGTCCCAGTATCCTCTTTCGGGTTACCCCACACCACAGCATTGTAGGTGCGTTTGGTTGTCTTGTTGAAGAACTGCATTCCAAGGTGCGCCTTTGCAAAAGCAGTCTTTGCCACAACAAGCAAGCCCGAGGTGTTCTTGTCTATGCGATGGACAAGCCCCACCTGTGGATCATTGGGATCGAATTCGGGATTATCTTTAAGATGCCAGGCAACGGCATTAATTAGCGTACCGTGCGTGTTGCCACAGCCGGGATGCACCACAAGACCGGCAGGCTTGTTCACAACCATAAGGTCGTTATCCTCATATACAACATCCAGCGGAATATCCTCGGGGACAATGCTGTTGTCATAGGCCGGGGTGTTGAATGTTATTACCACCTCGTCACCGGGCTTCACCTTGTAGTTGCTCTTTACAACCTTGCCATTGACAGCTATTGAACCGGCATCGGCCGCCTGTTGTATCTTGTTGCGCGAGGTGTTGGCAACGTGGTCGACAAGGAACTTGTCAATGCGCACAGGCGACTGCCCCCTGTCGGCAGTTATATGCAACTCGCGGAAAAGGGTCTCTTCGGTCTCCAGTTCATCAACATCAAGGAAATCGGGAGCTATATTGTCCATAAGCATCAGATATCAAAATTTGAATCAAACACCGGTTCTTCTTCGGCCTCGAGTTTGCCGCTGCCAATGACAACCGTCAACGATGCCCCTTGAGGTATAGCCTCTCCGTTTGCAAGATGTTTTCCTTTGTACCTCAATTCATATACCCAATCCTTCTCTCCGGGGATGGTATCGACAGACTCTATCACAAAACCGGCAGCCCTGATGTGAGACTCGGCCTCACGGTAAGTGCGGTTATCGATAACCGGTGGCACAGAACGCTTGGGTTTTTCGGCCGTGTTGATAACAAGGCCTATCTTGCGTCCCTCTTTCACCTTGGAACCGGGAACTGGATGCTGCATAACAACCTCATCCTGTGCGGCATTCTCCTTATAGCGGCGTTCGATGACCGCATAATCGAGTTTTTCCACACCAAGAAGCGCCACAGCATCGTCGAGCTGGACACCACATACATCGGGAACCGTACAGGTCTCGCCGTGGTTGGTATAATCATCTATCCAAAGCAAAGCAAGGCAGGGCAACAATGCCGCCACTGCCGCCATCGCCAAGAAATTGACAACCAGCACTCTCACTCTTTTTATGAATGTTACCTTTTCTTTCTTGCGGTTCTTGTTTGTCCTCTTTGTTCCAAACTCCTGTTCTGTATCTTTCATATCCATAACAAATTCATATCCACAAGGCGCGCCACCGGTGCACACCCTACCATTCTAATGCAAAAGTAATACAGGTTGACAGAAAACACAAAAATAAGCCCACAATTTTATGACACAGACGGTCACAAACTGCCCAAAAGATTTTTTAACAGGAGAGAAGCTCCCGACAGATGCGAGATAGGGGATTTTTTCTTGTTTTCTTTTCACTTTTGTATTATCTTCGCAAGGTTAAAAGGATACCTCAAAATACATTTGGAATTTATGAAAAAGATACTGTTCATTCTTGTCCTGGCACTGTTGTCAACAACCGGCGTACAGGCTCAACTCATAAAGAAAGGTTCAAAGAAAGATATCGCGGTAAACGCAGCCTATGAAGCAGGGAAGGTACCTGTTGTCAATGGCAAGGTCACTTTTGAAACAGAGATTCAGGCCAAAGGACTCACAGCAAAGCAGATTGAGGAGAAGGCAAACAGTTGGATTGCCAAGCGATATGTGAAGCCAACCGTCATTTCGGTAAAACGCTATGAAAGCGAGAAGCCGAACACAACTATAATAAAGGGCGAGGAGTATATCACATTCAAGAACACATTCTTTGTACTGAGCAGGGCAAGGATGTACTATTTCCTTACACTGACAGCCAATGAGGGCAGCTGCACCTTCCATCTGTCGCGCATAACATACTGGTACGACGACGAGGACGACAAGGGTGGCATCAAAATGATTGCCGAGGATTGGATTACCGACGAGAATGCTTTTGCCAAGAGTGGCAAGATGAAGAAGTTCGAGGGCAAATTCCGCAGCAAGACCATCGACCTTAAAGAACAGCTGATAAACGAACTTACACAGGCTTTGAACGAATGAGAACGGTAGACAAGATAAGATACATACTCAACGTGCTGTTCCTCATTGGAGCAGCCGTTACTTTTGTGCTGTTTATGGTCAACGGCGAAGGCAACGGCTTTGTGATTGCCGGAATGACAGCAATGGCATTCAAGATTATGGAATTCATTCTCCGTTTCGTTAACTGAAGAACCGGATGATAAGGAGACTACTATACCTGCTGCTTATTCTCCTGCCGGGCATTGCCGGCGGGCAGAACTTTCAGAACCGTCAAACGACAGGCAGTTCGGGAAACGGCGAAGTGTTCAGTCCCTTCAAGCACAACGAACAAGACAGCACCAAAAGCAACCTGAAAGTTCCCCAGGAGATACACCAGTGGAAGATTGACAGGAAATTCGGCGACAGGATTGAAATAGTTGCCGACACTATGCAGTTTATGTTCCAGAACTGGCATCTTACCGAGGGCGCCGACGGCCAGTACAACTACCTTGGAAATATGGGCACTCCACGCCTGACAAGGCTCTACTTCAACCGCCCGACAAGCACCACATACGATTTCCTGCAACCGTTCGACTATTTCTACACCACCCCGGACAGATTCATCTTCACCGACACGAAATCGCCATACACGAACCTTAGCTATCACTCGTCGGGCAGCAAGGTCGACGGCGACGACCGTTTCAGAGCATACTTCACCACAAATGCGGGAAAGCATTTTGGTGTGGGATTCCTGTTCGATTACCTGTATGGACGCGGACGATACGATATGCAATCGACATCGCAGATGAACTTCTCGCTTTTCTCGTTCTACCGCAGCGACAGATACAACTATAATCTGTTGGCAAGCCGTTACCGTATGAAACAGAGAGAGAACGGAGGTATAACAGACGACCGCTACATAACACGCCCCGAAGACACAGACGGCGCAAACGGCAATATGGGAACAGCCGACATTCCCGTCAGGCTGGACGCCACTTGGAGCAGGAACGAGGTTCACGACCTCTTTTTCACGCACAACTACAATTGGGGATACTACCGCGAGAAGGTGATTGCAGAGAGCACAGACACACTCTCCGTAGACACACTCTCCGCTGACACGGCAACGGTGCATCACGACAATATTGTGGCAAAAACCGATGCAACAGGAGAAAAGAACGACTCCATTGCGAAAGAGTTTATAAGTGTCGCACGTATTTCGCACACAGCTGAGATTTCATTCCTGCGCCACGAGTACATAAACCACAGGTTGCCAAGAAACTACTATGCCGACACATACCTGCCACACGATTCTGTTGACAACACCAACGACCTGTCGATAGACAACAGGATTGCCTTGTCTATGTGCGAAGGATTCAAGAAATGGGCTTTTGCCAACATTACAGCCTTTGCGGAATTCAAATACGACCGCTATCTTTTGCCCGACACAGTCGCAGGCAACCCGGCTGAATTCAACAACAGCTACAACGAGGGCTCGCTCTTTGTGGGTGGAGCAGTGTCAAGCACACGAGGCAAGCATCTGCGATATCACGCCGAGGGCTCCACAGCGCTAATCGGCAGCGATTTGGGTGCATTCTCATTGGACGGAGGGATTGACCTGAACTTCAAACTATGGAAAAAGGACATCAACATATCGGCAAAGGCATTTATGAAGAACAACAGGCCTTCGTTCTACTACCGCCACTACCACTCGGAGCACTTCTGGTGGGACAACGAACTTGACAGGGAGTTCAAGACACGCATTGAAGGAAGCATTGAAATCCCATACTCAAGAACCAAACTGAACATCAGCGTGGAGAATGTCAAGAACTACACTTACATTGCCAACCACTCCATACTTGCCCCCAACAAAAGGGATTACCTCAACCGTTTCAACGTAGAGCAGGAGAGCGGGAACATACAGGTAATTGCGGCATCACTGAAACAGGATTTCAAGTATGGCATATTCAACCTGAACACCGAAATTACCGGACAGTACAGCAGCAACCAGACAGTGTTGCCGTTGCCGGCACTCAACGCCTACGCGAATATTTACATAAAATTCATAATAGCCAAGGTTCTGCACACCGAGATTGGCGCCGATGCGTGGTACTTCACAAGCTACTACGCGCCCGATTATATGCCGGCACTGGGACAGTTTGTACAGCAGAACCAGGCCGATAGAATTAAAATAGGCAACTATCCCATTGCAAACGTATATGCAAATTTCCTGTTGAAACAGGCACGCTTCTATGTAAAATATTACCACGTGAACAAAGGGTTGGGCAGCAGCAACTACTTCCTGGTTCCGCACCACCCGCTGAACCCATCCATACTATGGTTTGGCCTGTCGTGGAATTTCTATAACTAAAAACATCTACTATGAACATCACCGTAAAATGGGGTTTTATAGGCTGTGGCGAAGTTACCGAAAAGAAAAGTGGCCCGGCATTCCCGCTAATCAAAGGCTCGGAGGTTGTTGCCGTTATGGGACGCAACAAGGAGAAGACCAAGGAGTATGCAAAGCGACACAACATACCACACTGGTACACCGATGCGCAGGCACTAATCGACGACCCCGAAGTGAATGCCATATACATTGCCACACCGCCATCGTCACACGCGACATATGCCATTATGTCAATGAAAGCCGGCAAGCCGGTATATGTAGAGAAGCCCTTGGCTGCCAATTACGAGGATTGCACACGCATCAACAGGGTTTCAAGAGAGACGGGCGTCCCCTGCTTTGTAGCATATTACCGCCGCTACCTGCCCTACTTCCAGAAGGTGAGGGAATTATTGCCCCAAATAGGCAACGTGCTGAATGTGCAGATACGTTTTGCCGTGCCTCCACGCGACCTCGACTATAACCGTGAGAACCTCCCCTGGAGAGTAATCCCCGACATTGCAGGTGGCGGATATTTCTATGACCTTGCCCCACACCAGATTGACCTGTTACAGGAGATGTTCGGCTGCATACTGTATGCCGAAGGATACAGCACCAACCGTGGCGGACTGTACAAGGCCGAAGATACCGTGAGCGCCTGCTTCAAGTTCGAAAGCGGCATACCCGGCTCGGGCTCGTGGTGCTTTGTATCGGATGAATCATCGAGGGAGGATCGTATTGAGATTTTCGGCAGCAAAGGATGTATAAAGTTTTCGGTATTCAGATTTGAACCTATTGAACTGCGCACCATTGATGGCACACAGCAGTTCACAGTCCCCAACCCGCCATATGTGCAGCTGCCGCTCATACGCAACATTGTCGAGCACTTACAGCACAAGGGACACTGCGAGTGTGACAGCGTGAGTGCAACATCCACCAACTGGGTACTTGACAAGATTCTGGGGAAAATAATATAAGGATGAAAAAAGACAGCAGAGGTTACAGCGTATATGGATTCAGGGCGATGATGATTATTGTTGCCCTGACATTCTCTTTGCAGATTAATGCGCAGAACAGGGGGGTTGAAAAGGTAAAAAGAGTTGTGCGATGCACTGTTGACTTTGTGGATTATGTGCTGAATGATGTGGACACTGCATACGTTCAAGGCAACAAATACAACCTGACAATTATGCCTGAGTATTCACTCGGCTATGAGCACTACCGGTTCGGGACAACTGACGGAACAGGGCAATGCATTGACATTGCACCCGACAACCGCGGTGTCGCCACTTTCAATGTAGGTTGGCGATGGCTCATCGTCGGATACAGCGTTGACCTGCACGGCGGCAGGGCACTCACAGAGTTCAACACCAGTCTCTACTCTACAAGATTCGCACTCGACCTTTTCTACCGCAAGAGCGGCGAGGGATACAAGATAAGGAACCTTAGCGGATTCTACAATGGAGAGAAGCCATTGCAGGAGTACAACAATAATCTTGACGGCTTTGCAGTAGAGCAGATTGGCATTGGCCTGCACTATGCCTTCAACAAGCGTTTCTCCTATGCCGCAGCTTATGGCCAGTCGACCATTCAACGTGCAAGCGCAGGCTCATTCATTCTGGGAGCCGACTACAACCAACAGAAGTTCACATTTAACCACGACAACATTGACCCGTTGATAGCAAATCAATTACAGGACATACTTAAATTCCGGAATGCAAGATACAATGATTTCAGCATCAGTTTAGGCTATGGCTACAACTGGGTATTTGCAAAGAATTTCCTTGCAGGCATGTCGTTTGAGCCTGAAATAAGCTACAAGAAAACAACATTGGAATATGCCGACAACAAGAGCTTGCAGGACAACATCAATCTCGACTTCACTACACGCGCTGCGCTGGTATACAACAACAGCAGATACTATGCCGGTGCTTCGTTTGAGTCGCACTCATACCTATATGACAGGAACAGTATGTACATAAGGAACGGATTCGGCCTCCTGGAGGTATATGCAGGTTTCTTCTTCTGGCGCAGATAACATTTCAGTTTGTCGGCGGCCCGGGATACCCCGAGCCGCCGACAATCTGAAATCAACAATTCTCAAAAACGGACTCCCAACGTTGCAACGACAGAGTGTCTTGTATTCCTTACTGTTGCTCCGGGATTTCTAATGGCGTAATCGACAAAGGGAAAGAATTCGGCCCTCTGCAACTCAAGCATATAAGCCAAATCCCAATAGAACAGCGTCTCCTTACCACCAACGCCCAATGTTATGATATTCTTGTCATAACGGTTCATATACTCGGTGGATGTTTCGGCAATCGAAGCATTGTACATCTCCTTATAGGCATCGGCCGCAAAAGGCGCTGTCTGGTAGTTATAACCGGCACGCACGGCAAAATCCGAGAGATTGTACTCGGCACCGACACGCAGAGTGTGCTGTGCTTTCATATTGTAGGAAATCTCCTCATTCTGAGCTTTAACCAAGTCGTTGTTACGGCCAATGAATGCAGAGGTTGTATAATCGGAATACTCATACTCTGCGTCAAGTGCGAGCTCGGTGCCGAAGGTATATGCCACAGAGGCGCCTAAACGCCAAGGTGTGCGCAATGTAGTGTTCACGGAGAGCATCTGACCATATAGTTCGGAGTCGGTAGTGCTGCAGCTGTAGCCACATATGGGATTTGCTATGGCAGCCGAGCTGTATTCGCGCAAGGCATATCTGGTTGGGGTGTGAAATGAAAGACCGACCTTCAATGGTGAATACTGCATAGGACGGAATATGGCACCAAGTTTCATATCAAATCCGGTACCTGTAATGTATCTGTTGTTCTCAAGAACATAGATATCGCCCACAGCATCGGTCTCGCGATACTCGGAATATTTGTTGTAGTCGACCACAGATACTGCAACAGTCGCACCAAGGTAGAGACGGTCGTCGAAGTTCGCTGATAGATTAAAGTCCAATGTATTCACACCACCGGTTGTCATTTCATAGTAACCCAGTTTGTCGGGAGTCCACAAAAGTGCGCCATCGGGATTAGTAATGATGTTCCCTAAATCATCGCACAATCCGGCATCGGAAGCCAGCAGAGACAACCAGCTATGTGAGAAATTGCGGTACATCGAGCTTTCGACATTGTTGTAATCGAAAGGGTTCGATTTGTAAAGTTCATCCATCAAATACTGCTGTGAGTGAAGGCCGGCAGCACCATACATCTCAAATACACCGGACAGATTGTTCCTGCGGTGAAATCCAAAACCAAAATTCAGGTATCGGAGATAGTTTTCATCACGTTCGGTAGAGATTACAAAAGCTGCATTGTTGATACCGGCATATGTATTGGAAAGACGCGCATTGCTTCCCTCGTATGACGATTTGCTGATATTGAAAAGCAACGTTCCTGCAAGGGCGCAGTCATTGCTACGGTACACAGCCATTCCGGCAGGGTTTGTGTTCATTGTCGAAAGGTCGGCGCCCAATGCACCCATAGAACCACCCATACCCACAAAGCGCGCTGTTCCGGTGAGATCGTTTCCAAACAACGATGCAACATCGTACATATTCTGGGCATTAATGCCAAGAGGCAATATTAGAAATAGATATATCAAGCGTTTCATAGTTGTGTCGTGTGTGTGTATTATTTGTCTATTGAAGACAAGCATAAGTCATTATCATCATCTGCGCGCTCCACCGCTACGGGCACCGCCACCACCGTTGCTTCGACTGCCACCACTGCTTCGGCTGCTGCCGCCACCGTTTCGATTTGTGGAACCCGAACTGCCGTTAGAGCGTGACACGCTGGTGCTGCTTGGACGGCTATACCCACTTGAGGAGTTGCTCGAGGTAGTGCTTCCGGCACGACGTACGCTGCCGTTGGTAGATGAAGGGCGCGTGGTTTTGCCACTTTTTTTGGTTGTCGTCGATTGTTGTTGGCGACGTTGGCTGTTACCTGTTACAGTTGTCCTGACTTGCTGTTCGCGGCGGGGTGTCGAGCTGCCGGCTGCTGTGCGTGGCATATGTTCGCGACGAGGGTTGGAACCAGCGATTGCTGTGCGTGGCAACTGTTCACGACGAGGGTTGGAACCAGCGATTGAAGTGCGTGGCAACTGTTCGCGGCGGGGGTTGGAACCAGCGATTGCTGTACGTGGCAACTGTTCGCGACGAGGGTTGGAACCAGCGATTGCTGTGCGTGGCAACTGTTCGCGGCGGGGGTTGGAACCAGCAATTGAAGAGCGTGGTTGCTGCTCACGGCGGGCACCACGTTTGGATGCTATGCTGCCATTTGTCGGCATATTGTCCATTCTTTTTGATGGACGCCAAGAGATATTTGCTGTGTGGTGGTTATGCCAGTGAGGATTATGCCAATGAGGGGTGTGCCAAGCATAATCATAATGATGCCAATGGTTATGATAGCCATAATATGGATAATTCCAAAAACGGTATGCATCCCAGCCCCAGCGGTTGTAACAATAGGGATAGTTGTAGTATATGTTGTTGGCGGTAGGGTAAACATATACAGCATAGCCATCATCGTACACAAGCCAGTCATTTATTCCGCAGTTATATTTCAAATCCCAATAGAGCGAACTGGAAAGCATCCTGCGTGGCGACCGGAAACGTACTATCCTGCTTGAGTATGTGTAATCGTCCATAACCTCATAGAGGTCATTGGTAAAATATGCAGTCTCGACCTCATCGACATACTCGTCACTTTCGTACAAGTCATCTTCATCTTCAACCCAAACATCGTCCTCGGCAAGATAAAAGTCACTGGCAGTTTTCACAGCCTGTTGCTTATTTTCCTTTTTGGGGACATAGTAAACATCATCGGCCTGAGCCCAAGCCAAAAGAGGAGAAGCCAACAATAAAAACAGAATAAACTTTTTCATAACAATCTTCTTTTTTCTCTGATGCAAAGATATACTTGCAAATGTTGAATTTCCAGGGAGAAACCCTACAAAAAAGGAGGATTTTCCCTATTTGATGAACCTAATACAAAGACCAAGCCCTGCGTTTGCAGGGCTTGGTCTTTGTAAATCGATTATCTGTTTGCGATGGATTTCCTTTTGTAATCCTCGTTGAAAAGCAGGTCGGCCTGGTTATCGTGAAGGGCGCGTGGCACTGCCACACGGCCGGACTTTACAAACTGCAGCATACACTGCAGTGAAACGAATTCATTGTAAAGACTCACTACAGTATCGGTGGAACCTGTGATTTCAACAACTGTGTAGTTGGGGTTGACCTCCATAACACGCGCATTGCTGTGGCGGATTACCCTTGATATCTCGCTGTTCTCAAGGATTTTGGGAGTGGACAGCTTGTAGAGTGCCACCTCCTGGAAGAATATCTCCTTGTCGGTGTAGTAATCGGCCTTGAGCACATCGACCTTCTTCTCGATGCGCTTTGTCACCTTGTTGACAGAATCCTCCTCGCCCCACAACGAGATTGTGTAACGGTGTACACCCTCAATGGACGATGATGATGCAGTGATGGTGTCAATGTTCATCATTCGGCGGGTAAATTCGGCTGTTACCTGGTTGAGCATACCGGCAATATTCTCGGTATATATGATTATAGTAAATAGTTTCTTTTCCATAGTGTTGTCATTCAAATCTCATATCACTGATTGATGCACCCGGCTCAATCATTGGCATCACATTGTCCTCCTCCTTTACAGCAACGTGCAACAGGAATGGGCCATCGGTTGAGAGCATCTCCTCTATGGCTGCATCGAGTTCGCTGCGTTCAATAACCAGGCGCGATGGGATGCCATAGCCCTGGGCTATAAGTGAGTATTCGGGGTTGAGCATTGGTGTCCACGAATAGCGGTGGTTGAAGAAAAGTTCCTGCCACTGGCGCACGTTGCCAAGATAGTTATTGTTGAGGAGAATCATCTTCACGCCAACACCCTGCTCCATTATCGTTCCAAGCTCCTGGATGTTCATCTGGAAGCCACCGTCGCCTGTGAACAGACAGACTGTGCGCTCGGGCATAGCCATCTTTGCACCAATGGCAGCAGGCAAGCCATAACCCATTGTTCCAAGACCACCCGATGTAAGGATGCTGTGCGGCTCAGTGAACTTGAAATAGCGGCTCGACATCATCTGGTTCTGACCGACATCCGTAACAAGGATTGCCTTGTTGGCAGTTGCCTCGCTCACCTTGCGCGCAACCTCGCCCATAAGCAATGGACCGTCTGCGGGATTCAGAGCCTTGTCAATAACCCTTTCATATTCAATGGCATTCAACTGGGCGAAGCTGTTGACCCACTCGTCGTGTACTCGTGGCTGCACAAGAGCTGTAAGCCCGGCAAGCACCTCCTTGCAATCGCCCACAATGGGCACATCGGCTCTCACGTTCTTGTTGATTTCAGCGTGGTCAATATCTATATGTATTACCTTTGCCTGCTTTGCATAGGTAGATATTTTACCTGTGACACGGTCGCTGAAACGCATACCCACAGCAATGAGCAAGTCGCACTTGTTGGTGTTCACATTAGGGCCATAGTTGCCGTGCATTCCCAACATACCCACACACAACGGGTGGTCGGTGGGGAAAGCTGAAAGTCCCATAAGGGTACGTGCAACGGGGATACCGCTCTTTTCCACAAAAGCCTTGAGTTCTTCGTGAGCCTCGCCAAGTTCAACACCCTGACCGACAAGCATAAAGGGACGCTCGGCCTCGTCGATGAGCCGTGCAGCCTCCTCCATTGCACTGCTTGCAGGTGTGGGGTAAGGGATATAGCTGCGCACGCTATCCACTGTTGCCGGCCGGTAATCGACCATAGACACCTGTGCATCCTTGGTAAAGTCGAGCACCACCGGACCCGGACGGCCTGTACCTGCAATGTAGAATGCGCGTGCCACCGCCCACGCTACATCCTCGGGACGGCGCACCTGATAGCTCCACTTTGTGATGGGCTGTGTGATACCTACAAAGTCAATCTCCTGGAAAGCATCGGTACCAAGCACCGACGAACTTACCTGTCCGGCAATGACTACCACCGGGGTGCTGTCGAGCATCGCATCACTGATACCGGTCAATGTATTCGTAGCACCGGGACCGCTTGTGACAATGCAGACACCAACCCTGCCCGAACTGCGGGCATAGCCCTGGGCCGCGTGCACGGCACCCTGCTCGTGACGCACAAGGACATTACGAAAATCGGTGCGATGGTCATACAAGGCATCGAACACCGGCATAATGGAACCGCCGGGGTAGCCGAAGATGGTGTCGACACCCTCATTTATAAGTGAGCGCAAAAGCGCCTCACTACCTGTTATATTATCTTTACTCATAAACTATCATTCAATTATTCTTATACCGCCCTTGTCGGCCGAGCTCACCATTGAAGCATAGGCCTTGAGGCTCTTTGAGATGACACGGTCGCGTGTCAATGGGAACATTGTACGCGCTGC
>JAEIGA010011460.1_pt1 | contig 13464 bp, 12 predicted proteins | sample 9270691 | NCBI WGS metagenome assembly JAEIGA01 (sample SAMN17057246, study PRJNA624740) | gut metagenome | biome: biome; isolation source: fecal sample | host: Bos grunniens | place: China: Xizang | collected 2019
CAAAACACCGTTGGGAGCTGCTGAAATAGCGCGATTAAAACGAGGAGAATCATCTGATTCTCCTGCAAGACGCGGATAATCCTTAAGATTTACATCATATTCCGCACCGGCAAACAGTACACCCGAAAGAATGCCCGCAAGAGTCAAGCATACTAAAGATTTATTTTTTATTTTCAAGATCATAAATAATAACCTCCTTGTTCTATGTTCGTTATATATTATATCATTTATCTGCAGTGTCTTAGCGCAGGCGAAATGAAAGCGTAAGACGCACGCGAGAAGTGACGTTCACGCCCTGCGCGCGCGCCGGGATGAAACGAGCAGAATTTACTGCCTGAATGGCAGCCTTGTCAATATCGGGAAACGAGGAAGACTTTACTACCTTAACGCCACTTGCAGCACCTTCTGATGTAATCTCAATTTCAAGCGTAACATCCCCCTCTTCGCCGCGCTCACGCGCCCTTTTAGGATAGCGCACATTAACTGAATTTTCAACTGCAGGCGGAACATCTACTTTAGCCTGATCGGAAGCATTCTTCTTCCCTTCCACTGGCGAGGCAGGAGGAAGGACAGCGGAATTTATTTTTACCGTAAACTTCTCTTCATATTCCACATGAGGCGCTTTAACAGGAACTGATACTGAAGGAGAAATAGGAATTTCTTTAGGAACTGAAACTACTAAAGAAGACTCTTCAATCTTTGGTGACTTTTCTATTGTTTTCTCTTTTTCCCCTGCGCTATCCAATTCAACACGCGATATCACAATCGATGTAGAAACTCTTTCTTTGCCGCCACGAGAGGCGACAAAAACAAAAAGAAGGAGATGAAATATCAGTGAGACTAAAAAAGCGGCAAGTAAAATCTTGTTCATTTGCCGCGAGACGATTTAACAAGCTTTAACGAAGAAGGAATTGCAAAGAGGAGCGCGAACACCACAGCCCCCGCCGCACCTTCAAGAACTATCTCCCATGGGACAACGAAATAGTGCGGCATACCTGGCCAGCGAGATGCAGTGACGCCGGCAAAATACCAGCCCACCGCAGACCCTACCGGCAAAGCGCCTGCCACACCAAGAAGCGCAGTTTTAAAGGCGGAGGCGATAAGACGAAATGCTATCTGCGTCGTTGTTGCACCTACGGCACGAAGAACGGCAAACTCTTTACGCCTACCATCAGCCTCGGCAACGAGCATCGCGACAAAACCAATTGCAAGAACAACGAGAAAAACGAATGGAACGCGGGCTGCTTGACCTATAACATTAGATCCTCTTGCAAGCGTGCCGTCGGCTATCTCATCGCGCGCATGGAGGCGTACAGTCGCCTGAACGGGATTGCCGAGACGGCGGGCAATTTCTCCTTCTATGACTCGCCCAGCCTTAAAGACCCCGTGCTCCTCAAGGAAATCTTTATCATAATCAACCCAAAGATGCGTCATCGGAGCAGAGAAAGAAGGATCAGTCATATAAGTTGAAAAATCAACTTCCCCTATCGTATCATAAGAACAAAAGACGGGACCTGAGGTCATGGGAGAAGCACCATTTAGCCCGCGCACAAGTCCACGGCTCGTAACCATGTGCCAATTGACATCAGCGACCGCGACTATGGGGAAGGACAAAACCTCTGCTTTCCCGCCGCGGCGAGAAGGTTTTGATACAGAAAGCGTGTCGCCGACATGAAGATTTAAGTGACGCGAAAGCATAAGGTCTATGACAACGCCTCTACCGCTCAAGAGCGATTTCTGCGCCGTCAAATAATCTCCTTCTGCAAACTTAAATTCAGGGAGAAATTGAGATGCGAGGAAAAGAACATTTTCCGCTTTCCCGCCGCTCTTTGGAAGATGAAGATTAACTTGGCGCGGAACAAGTTCCGAAATTCTCTTCACGCCTTTGATATCTTGTATTTTCTCAACATCAAAACTCGATACGCCTAACGGCAGAAGCGAAACTATCGCATCAGGCCATTCAGGAGACGGAACAAACGCCCTCATAAGCGAAGCGCCCCACACTTCCACAGCTACAAAAGCCGCAAAGCCGCATCCGTATGCGAGAACCATGCCGCGCCTGACAGGACGCGGACGCTCAGAAAATGCATCAAGGGCCCTGACGCGCAAGACGGGGAAAAGCGCAAAAAGAACTGAAAGGAACACAACAAGCGGGAGAAGGAAGAGCGAAAGATATACTCTTGAAAAATCAATCGCCATCCCAGATGGGAAGTTTTCAGCATATATCGAAACATAAGCGGCAAGCGACAAAAAGGAGACAACTAACCCCACGAACCAACCGACAAAAGCCGAAATAAAAGCTTCAATCGTAGTAAAAAGGATCAAGCCCTTTCGAGTAAGGCCTGCCGTTCTCAATTTCGCAAGTTCCCTCCTGTTAGCCTCAACGGAAAGAAGTTGAGAATTTACTAGAAGCGCAAGAGCAGTAAGAAAAGCCGCAATAACGAGAAGAGGCTTCGCATAATCCATGTGTCTTTGGCTGTCACCTTTGAACGATTCCACAACTGAATCGCTGTACGGCGTAAGAACATCTCCCTCACAAGGAACTTTGTCGTAGAAAAAAACTCTTCCAATATTCTCTCCAGCAAGAGCATTAAAGGCCTTGGAATTGGCAAAAACTGACGGGAAGGAACGCGGCAATTTCCCGCCGCCGAGATAACCTACTATCTTCGCCGTCATCGTGCCTTTAGCGCCTACGAATTTCACTCTCGCACCAAGAGGCGGAGCTTCACCGCGAGAAGACCTCTTTAATGCGTTCTTAAGGCAGACTACTTCCATTTCCGATGAAGTCTCATCTACCCACCTACCTTCTTCAAGAGCGACATTTTCGTAAGGAAGAGAAGATGGAGATAGAGAGAGAAGAACTCTAACTGGCGGCCCTTGAAGAACGCGTCCGCCAATCCTTAAATCTACAGAAAGCGCGACCGTTTTAAGAACTACTTTTGCGCCTGAAGGAGGATTTGATTTTACGCGTGGAAGCGCTTTCGCATCACCTCGACGCGGCATCATGCGTATACCGTCGACGCACCACGCAGCCCATGGCCTTGCCGCCTTTTCAGCAGCGAGAGGAGCTTGCAGTGAATTGGTGGCGGAAAGAGACGAGGTAAAAAGAAGCGCCCCTACGGCCGTCGCGACTCCTGCGATGGCGCAGGCAACACGCACCTTCCCAGCCATCATACCGCTCAAAACTAATTTTAAAAGCATATCTCTCTCCGTACTCTATGGCCGCGCAAACTTTTCAGCCAAACGCTTCGAGATAAAGTTCCGAGACGCGCTTTGCATTATGCTCCGTACGATGAGAAGAGAGTATTTTCCCGTCTCCAAGAAAACAAACATTATCGGCGACCGCAGCGACAACTGGATCGTGCGTGACAAGAACTATGGCCGTATTCTCCCTTACGTTAAGACCTTTAAAGACATCACAGAGCGAACGCGCCGATTTTGCGTCAAGGTTGCCAGTAGGCTCATCTGCGAGAATAAGCGGAGGCTTCATATAAAGCGCACGAGCAACTGCAACTCTCTGCCTTTCGCCGCCAGAAAGCTCGCAAACTCTCTCATTGCCGCGCCCCTCAAGACCTAATGATAAAAGAAGAGAATCGACACGCTCCTTATCTTCCTTGCGATGATCTATTTTTGCAGGAAGCGCGATATTTTCAGCTACCGTCAGCGACTCTATGAGATTGTACGCCTGAAACACCACGCCCTCATGCCTGCGGCGAAAACGGGCAGCTTGCGAATCGCTCATCGCGGCGATATTCTCTCCTCCAACATAAATCTCACCGCTGTCAGGAACTAAAAGCCCTGCGGCCAAATGCAGAAAGGTGGACTTGCCGCTTCCACTCGGGCCCATAAGAGATGTGAAGGAACCAGAGTCTATCTCAAGCGAAAAATTCTTAAGAACATCTCTTTTTACCGCACCTTTTGAATACGCCATTGAAACATCAACTGCCTTTAAAGCATGCATCAAAAACGCCCTCCTTGAGAAAATAAAAAAATATGCTCTTAAAGGACGATGACGCGGCGGCGACACGCCCAGCACATATATGCGACAGTGACAAAAAACGACGCAGGAAGCCTTGCCAACGAGGCCGCCTTCACACCGAGAAGCGTAGTGCGTCCGCCAAGCCCCATAGGACCGATGCCCAATGCGTTAACTTCTGAAAGAACTTCCTTTTCAAGTTTTCTCAAGGCTTTATCCGTCTCGCAAGAGCAAGAAGGCTTTTCATCTAATGGACGGAAAAGCTGCATTTTAGCCGTTTCAAAACCTGTGGCGCGGTCACCTCCGATTGCGACACCGAGAATCCCGGGAGCGCAGCCATAACCGAGGATTTTTTTCACAGCATCGAGAAGGCACGCTTTTACTCCTGCCATATCGCGTCCGGCGTGAAGAGAATCATCAGGAAGAGAATACTGGCGCGACATATTCTCACTGCCGCCGCCTTTCATGATAAGCGCAACTCCACGCGGCGGAAGACCTGGAACTTCTCCGCGCTCGACATAATGTATGACAGGAGCTCCATGGGCGCAATTGTCGTCATAAGACCTTCCGTCTATCGAATCAATTGCATTGCGTCTTAAAAAGCCTTCTTCCGTAGCCTTCGCAACTGCTTTTCTGATATGACTGGGCGTAAGACGAGAACGGAGCGCAGCATCGACAAAAAACGTAAGCGTCCCCGTATCCTGACAAATCGGAAGAGCTTTCTTTTTCGCAAGAGTGCAGTTTTCGCGAATAGTTTTTAATATGACAGCCGCTGAAGAGCCTGCACCCTCTTTACGTGAAGAAGAAGCGAGAGACTTGAGCACGTCCTCAGGAAGAGACGTAGACGTATCTCGAATTAAATTGAAAATCACATCAACCATAGCCATTTTTCACCACCGATCAAAGAAGTCCGCGCGCGCGGAGGTTGCGCATCGCCTTTTTGTAGGCGAGACGTGCCGCCGGTTCTTGAGAAGATGAAAGAGCATTTGCATTCTTTCGCGTGAGATAATCCGTCTGCCAACTTCCGTCGGGATTTTGCGTACGTATTATCTCACCAATCGCCTCGCCAGTCTTTTCATTTGCAAGCATAAACGCCGAAAGACGCTTTTTCGAAGAACTCTCAGCAATTACCTCTCCTCCTCCCTTCAGACCTGAGGAGAATTGATAACATAATACAGACGAACCTCCGAGCAAAGCGACAAGCGTTGCCGCAGCAAGAAGCGAAGGCTTGCGCCAAAGAGAAGATTTGCGCGAAAGAGGCTTCTCAAATGCCTCTTTCATTCGACAGACCATCTCGCCATATTCAGGACCGAGCGATGAAAGAGTCTGCTCAAGATCTTTTGTCATCGAAAATCTCCTTAAGTTTTTTCAGTGCGTTCGACATTCTAGATTTTACCGTTCCCACAGGAATTGAGAGTATCTCGGAAATCTCTGCGTACGGCATATCTTGGAAAACCCCGAGTTCAACGACATCCCTCAACGGCTCAGAAAGTTGCGAAACCGCCCAGCGTACATCGCCTTTCACACAAGGCGACGCAGGCCCCTCCGTTTCAGGACGATCCTTTCCCCATTGCTCTTCACGCGCCTCGCGCCGTTTAGTTTTACGAAGCGCGTCTATACGCACCTGCCGGGCGATTATGAAGAGAAAAGTGGAAAGCTTCGCCGTCCTTTCGTAGCGATCGCGATACTCCCAAAGCCTGAGGAACGTCTCTTGGACGAGATCCTCCCCTTCAGTATATTCAACGCCCTGGCGATAGAAAAAGTTCAAAAGATTTTCTTTGAAGCCGTACGCCTCGAGAAGAAGATTCTCATCCGACATACCTTGCCACCTCCGTAGCGAGATGGGAATATTCGAGGAAAAGCCCCGAAAAGGCCCACCCGACAGGCACAAGCGCTCCGAGAAGAACCCCTGAAAGCAAACCGAAAATAGCATCGGCCGGCTGTGCAAGAAGGCCATTAACAAGCTTTCTTACAATTATGCGGACAATCCAAAACGCAAGAAGCGCTATAAGAAGAACTGCAAGAGAGCGCATCCACAAATGCTCAAATTGGACTTCCAGCATATTCCACCCAAAAGAACCTGCGACAAAGGACGATACGCTTGCAAGAGCAAACGCGAGCATCCCCGAAAAACCGCGTAAAAGCCCCATAATCGAAAACACCATCGCCAGAGAAACGATGGCGTAATCGGCCGGCTGGAACATTTCAATCATTTTCTCTTAATGGGCCTTATCATTTCGCGATAACGCTGATATTCAACTGCCTGCTTGCTGCGCGAATTCATCTTGCTAAGCGAGCGGATTAGACCATCAAGCGCGTCAATCGACCTTGAATCGGCCGCAACTGCGCGGGAATATATCTCCTTCGCCTCTGCCACGCGCCCGAGACGCTCTGCGAGAGAGCCTGCCGAAAGATATGTGGAAAGCGCGCCTGCGCGGAGCGTGCAGGCATTCCTGTACGCCTCAAAAACAGCAGCTCTCCCAGATGCAGACGAATCGGACGCTTGAAGCGACTTTGCAAGCCCGAGCGCGGCTGGATAAGAAAGCGCATCAAGATCGAGAGCTTCTTTGTATTTTGCCACGGCCGTCTTATACTGCTTCTTTTTGAAAGCGCTCTCTGCTGCCGAAAGAGCAGCCGCGCTCGCGGCGCTGTTGCGTCTTGAAGCGCCAGGCCTTTCTGACGCGGTGCGGCGGATGGAATCTTGAAGACCGGGAATGATGGTGCGCTGGACCTTGGCGACGCGAGATGAAGCCTGTGTATCAAGACGGACGTAAATATTGAAGTGCTCGAGAGACGCTTCAAGATAGCCGAACCCGTCACGATAAAGAAGCGCGAGGTGGTACCACGCAGCCGCATTCATGCGATCTAATTTTATAGCCGTAAGAAAACTTGCGCGCGCAAGATCGCTTTCGTGACAAACCATCTCCACAAGGCCTTTACCAGCCCACGCCTGAGACCTGACCGACGCGGAGAGAGATTCGTTTTTGGCTACCTTTTTAAAAATATCTTCTGCCGCGGCATACTCTTTTTTGTGCCATGCTATCTGTCCGGCAAGCAACTCAACATCATACGCGCCTTCCGCAAGAGAGCGCGCCGTATCAACGGCTTTTGACGCTTCGTCAATCTCGCCGAGAGCAAGTTCCACAAGCGCGTAATGAATAAGAGTATCCACTCTGCCCGGAACATCCTCAAGGCTCCTTGTTAGAAACTTCTTTGCCCTTTTCAAGTCTCCCGTTTCATACGCCGCCTTGCCGGCTGCAAGATCAGAAAGACCGTCACGCGAACCGCAACCGCAAAGGACGATAGTCACTGCGGTTGCCGCAACAAAACAATTAAGAGCAGATAAGAGAAAGCATTTCATCGCGTTTTTCCTCCATTATTTCTCTAGTTTTTCCCTCAAGATTAAGCCTGACAAGAGGCTCGGTATTGCTCATTCTGACGTTTGCCCACCAGCCCTCGCTTTCCCAAGCGTCCACGCTCGTTCCGTCGAGAGAGAACACTTTCGCCTTTCCTTCGTACGCCTTCGCAATGCGCTCAAGAATGGCGGCAGGATCAGTCGCGGTTTTCGTATTTATCTCGCCTGACTGAAAATATTTGCGCAAAGGAGCGACAAGCTCGCTGAGCGGCTGAGAAGAAGCGCTTACTATATTTGCAAGCGCATACGTCGCCATCGCGCTCGATTCTGCAGTGGAGTTAGCCTTGAAGTAGTAATGCCCCGAAAGCTCTCCTGCGAAAATTGCATCGTTCTGACGCATCTGATCTTTGATGAAGCTGTGGCCGACCCTCGACATCATAGGCTTGCCGCCAGCTTCAAGAATCGTCTCTTCGCACACACGGCTCGAACGCAGATCGTAAAAGCATACGGCTCCAGGATTCTGAGAAAGAAGATCCTTAGAAATGAGAGCTGTCACAAAGTCCATCGCAATGACATCGCCCTTCTCGTCGAGAAAACCGGCGCGGTCAGCGTCTCCGTCGTAAGCAACACCAAATGCGTACTTACCTGGATTTGCGCGCATAAGTTCCTGAAGAGACTTGAGTGTCTCTACATGAAGAGGATTCGCGTCATGATTTGGGAAATCGCCATCATATTCACCGAAGAGCGCATCAAACGTAAGATCGCCGCCCTTGAGCGCCACGCTTTCCGCAATACCCATGCCGTTTGCAAAATCCACCGCGATGTGAAGAGGCTTTTTCATCCGCGCAAAAGTCCTTACATGCGCCGCGTAAGCCTCGGAAATATCTATGCTCTTGACACAACCTCTTCCTGTAGGAGGCTCGTGAAAATCGATTTCGTCCGCGATGCGCTCGATATCCTTAATTCCAGTGGCTCCTGAGATGGGGACGGCACCCTTGCGGCAAAGCTTGCAGCCGTTCCATTCTTTCGTGTTGTGAGAGGCAGTTATCATCACCGAGCCGTCGGCATCGAGCGAAGAGTTTGCGAAATAGCTCATAGGAGTTGATGCTAAACCAATATCGAGAACATCTACCCCTTCATCGACCAAACCTTGAGCGAACGCGGTAAAAAGCGCTTCAGACGACTTGCGGCAATCGCGCGCAACGACGACTTTAGCGCCCCTCCTAGAAAGACCGCAGAACCTCGAATACGCACGGGCGATTCTGTAAAAATCGCGATCAAAAAGTTCTACACCGTAAACGCCGCGAATATCGTATGCTTTATAAATACTCATCTTTCACCTCTTCATTTAGATTATTCAAAGAATTTCAGAATTTTACCAGTCTCATCAATCTCAACCCCATGAGGATGATGACCGTACGCCCAGCGGTTTTCGACTGTAATCTTACCGCCAGCATTCTTAAACCTTTCAGCGAAAACTAAAGAATTCTTACGAGGGTTGACCGTCTGATCCTGCCCGCCGTAGAGGAGAAGGACGGGAATCTTAGCCTCGGCAATATTGCGGAAAAGATTTACAGGCATACGGGAATCTTCAGCCCAGTTCCCGTTGTGAGGTATTTCCTTAGCCCATGGTCCGATTTTTCTTGCCGCCTCTGAAGGCGCCTTGGAGGGACTGAAATCTTCAAACGAGAGAAGCGGAGCGTCAAGGTATATGCGGCGGACATTTTCAGGATGAGCCGATGCGTAGCGGACGGAAAAGAACCCGCCCCAGCTCATTCCGATGAGATTTGCCTTTGGCGCGAAAGAGAGTTTCTCAACGAGATACTTCTGGAATGCGGCCGCCGTCTTCACGCCTTCGTCATTCATGCGCGTGTCGAAAAGTTCGATTGTGACATGATGATACCCTTTTGCAAGCGCGGCAGGAACGCCAGTGCGCTTGACGTACGCCTCAGCCCACTGCATCGTCCATGTCCAAGGCCGCCCTTCAAGAGGCTTAACATCCGGCTCAACGACCCATGCGACAAAACCGCTGAAATTGAATTTGGTACGATTAAAGCCATACCATTTGTCTTGGCTGATTATCTTGCAATCCTTTGATATTTGAGAAGACAATTCTGTACCGGAAGCGGCGGAAGTTGAAAAAACAGAAGAAAGCATCATAACAAAGACAGACGCTACGAAAAAATTTCTCATTCTTCTTTACCCTTAGATTCCTTAAAACAAGTGGTGCATTGGCGGAGGGAGGGGGATTCGAACCCCCGATACGAAGTTTAATCCGTATGACGATTTAGCAAACCGTTGCCTTCAGCCACTCGGCCATCCCTCCAGATATGCGCGCTTATAGCGTACAAACTGTAAACGCGCGTAGTATATCACATCTTCTGAATCCCGTCAACGAAGACGGCTGCGGGACGCCAAGTTTTCTTGTCGATCAAGACAAGGTCGGCTATAAAGCCCTTCTCCACCTTGCCAAGTTTCTTGCCCCAGCCGTGTTCAATTGCCTGGTTCCACGATGTGCAGCGCACAAGATCTTTAAGCGGAATTCCCGTAACCTCATGAACATTCTTAAGCCCATCGCCCATCCAAAGAGTGGAACCTGCAAGATTTCCGCCTTCCACAAGCCTTGCCTCGCCGTTCTTGAGAAGGACCTTAAGCCCACCCATTTCAAACGCATACCCATCATCGCAATGTGAGCAGCGAAGAGAATCCGTTATAATCTGAACATGGGCAAGATCGCGCTTAAGAAAGACGAGCCTGAGCATATCATCGCAAAGATGGATTCTGTCGCAGATGACCTCTATATCAAGATCGTCAATCAAGAAGCCGGCGCCGACCATTCCGATTTCGCGGTGATGAAGAGGCGTCATCTGATTGCAGAAATGCGTCATGTGCCTCAAACCCTCTTTATAAGAAGGCATAAGATCGGCAAGTTTAGCCCCAGTATGGCCGCAACTTGGAACTACGCCGCGCTCAATGCACGCTTTGGCAAACTGAGCGCCACCCTTCGTCTCCGGCGCATACGAAATCTGCACTACAGGATAGACTTTTCTTATCGCATCAAGCTCTTTAACGTTTGGACAGCGCACGAACTTCGGATTCTGCGCACCGCAGCATTTCACGTTGATGTAAGGCCCTTCAAGATGGATGCCGGGAACTTTCGCATACGGCATACCTGCATCTGCATACTTCTTGGCGTTCTTCGCTGCCTTAATAAGCTCGGCGCGAGATACGGTGAGCGTTGTCGGGAAATATGTAGTTACGCCCTCTTGAAGCTTCGCTTTTGAAATCTCGAAAATCGCATTGCTGTCTGCGTCGCAGAAATCACATCCGAGCGCACCGTGCGTGTGGACATCAATAAAACCTGGCATCAAATAAGCGCCCTTAGCGTCGACAAGCGTGTCGCCTGCCTTAAGAGAAGGCTTCTTTCCTGATTGAGCTGCAGCGACAGATTGAATCTTACCACGCTCAATAACAACTGTTGCGCGGCGGATATCCACGCCGGGAGAAATAACGTGTGCATTTGTAATTATCGTTTTCATAGACTATTTTCCTTTCTGCCGTCTGAGGCGGGGATGAGAATTTCTTCAGAAAATTTGAAGATGTGAAGAGCGATTGAATACGCGCTAAGACGCTCTTTGATTGTCTCGAGCTTTTCCGCGCTCAAGTGGCAAGCTATTACTACAGCGTCAATATTATATTCATTAATAAGATGCGGAACATCGTCCAAAGCGCCAAGAACACGGACAGACCCAACGTACCTGCCCTTGAGCATTGCATCGTCGTCAACAAGCCCCATGACGATCCTTGAGTTTTTCGATGTGTGCCTTACAAGCTCGCGGCGGAATGCCCGGTAGCGCAAACCCGCGCCGTAGACAAGTATACGCGAAACATCTTTTCTTCCGACGAGATGCGAACAGTCAAGATCGTAGAAAAAATCACGAAAGACAACTCTAAAGACACGAAGTAAAAGAAGAGAGGGGAAATTAACAAAGGCGAAAACAAAGCCGAATCTAAATATAAAGTCTTCGCAGCTTTCAGAGAAATAATAAATAACGACCGAGCCTGCGATGGAAGAAAGAACACATACTAAGAAAAGTTTCACATAATTTAGCGCCATCGCCCGCGACCATACCGTGACGTAGGAGCGCGAGGCCACAAGAGCGACAAACACCGCCGCTACGAATGTTGGCGCGACAATTCTAACGATAACATCATTAACTGGAATATCAAGAAGCCATGCAACAACAAACACGGAATGAGAAGAGAGCAGGACATCGCAAATAATTGAAATTGGAATCGCGAGCTTGACGAATATACGACGGGAAGGAACACCCTGAGTGCGCGCCACATGATTCAAAAGCCTGCCCATATCGAAAAACTCCACTCGAGCCATATCACGGAAAATTATGACAACTGCAACAGAAAACGCGACAAGCCACAACCCGGCGGTGCGGGAGCGCATATAAGCGGCAACAAGACCGACAATAACTGTAAAAAGCGCTACGCCGTAGAGAATAAGCGCCGCGCGCGACTGATTAAGCCCCACAGAGCGAAGAATGCGGTGATGGATATGATCCGTATCGGCCGTCATAACGCGTCCGGAACTTAAGGAGCCCTCCCCTTCAGCATGCAAAAACCGACGGATGGACCGGCGGATAATCGCAAGAGACGTGTCAAAAAGAGGAACTCCCATAGCAAGAAGAGGAACTCCGACGGAAACGAGAAAAGAATTTCGAACATGAGAACAGAGAGGGAGCGATGCGACTAAGCAGCCAATCATCATCGAACCTGAATCTCCGAGAAAAATGCTGGCTGGATTGTAATTATACTTAAGAAACCCTATTAAGCCGCCGATGAATGCAGCATAAAAAGTAATTTGCCCAGTCTGCCCCGTAAAGAAAAGTCCTCCAGCCATTCCAGTTACGGCTATCACGGCAAGACCGCTTGCAAGCCCGTCAAGCCCGTCGATAAGATTGAATGCATTCATCGCTCCCGTAAGCCACAACATTGTAATAATACAATCAACTACAGGCGGCAAAAACGGCCAGATATCGGAAAAACCAAGTCCTACCCAATACCAGATAAGAAACGACACGACGAGCTGACATAAAAGCTTAACGAGCGGAGGCAACGACCATTTGTCATCGAAAAAACCTACAACCATAATAAAGCCGGCGCAGGCTATAAGCTTCCAGAAAGTGGCCGCGGGAACGGCACCGAGAGGAGGAAGGTCCGATGCGAGAACGAAAAGAGAGTAAGACGCTACAACGCCGACATAAACAGCGATTCCGCCGCCGCGGGGAATCACACGTTTATTAAGTCTCCTCTCTCCGGGCCTATCAACGATTCCAAAGCGCCGATTCAGAACTCGAACTATTGGTGTAAGAACGAGTGTAAACGCTAGGGCGAGAAGAAAAGGAACTATATATGGAATGAACTTTTCAATCATTTAGCCGTATTATACCAAAAAGTACGAAAAATCGGGAAACCGAAAACGAGGGGTTAATCGTTGATTAGTCGCTAGCGGCAGAGAGGAAGTAAGAAATGTTAGAATGTTAGAATGTTAGAATGTTCGAATGTTTGACACTATTCCCTTTTCCCTCTTCCCCATTCCCCATTCCCCATTCCCTATTCCCTATTCCCCATTCCCTATTCCCTATTCCCCATTCCCCATTACAACATTCAAACATTCGAACATTCAAACATTAATCCATTCCCCATTCCCCGTTCCCCATTCCCCATTACAACATTCGAACATTCGAACATTCGAACATTCAAACACTCTAACACTCTAACATTCTAACATTCTAACATTCGAACATTCAAACATTAATCCGTTCCCCGTTCCCCATTTTAACATTCTAACATTCTAACATTCTAACATTCAAACATTAATCCTCCCTCGTCCCTTACTCTTTTATAGCCTCTACATTAAGTTGCGCTTTAACCTTTTTAAAAGCCTTTTCCATTTTTTCTCGCCCTCCCCAGGCGACGCGAAACTTTTCTGGGTTAACAATACGGCAATGACCAGTAACAATATTGCGCTCAAGTTTCCACCCGTCTTTCTTATCAATGACTTCCCACCAGACTTCCGCATCCATCACCTTCCATTCGAAATTGATTTTATCCTGAG
>JAEIGA010011461.1_pt1 | contig 13463 bp, 10 predicted proteins | sample 9270691 | NCBI WGS metagenome assembly JAEIGA01 (sample SAMN17057246, study PRJNA624740) | gut metagenome | biome: biome; isolation source: fecal sample | host: Bos grunniens | place: China: Xizang | collected 2019
AACGGAGGCGCATGGCTCGCCACTCACCTATGGCAGCACTATCTATACACTGGCGACAAAGAATTCCTGAAAGAATGGTACCCAGTCATCAAGGGAACGGCTGATTTCTACCTTGACTATATGCAGGTGCACCCTACATACAAATGGCTGGTAGTAGTTCCTTCGGTAAGTCCAGAGCTTGCACCAGCAGGAAAGTCATCTCCCATTACGGCTGGATGCACAATGGACAACCAGATTGCATTCGATGCCCTTTCTAACACGCTCAATGCAGCTAAAGCCTTGGGCGAAGATGAAGCCTATCAACAGAAACTTAAAGATGCGATTGACCAATTGCCGCCTATGCAGATTGGAAAGCACAAGCAATTGCAGGAATGGCTGCAAGATGCCGACGACCCTTACAATCAGCATCGCCACATATCACACCTGTACGGTCTTTTCCCATCTAACCAAATCAGCCCTTATTCACACAACGAACTGTTTGCAGCTGCCAAACAGACATTGGCACAACGAGGCGACGAGGCAACAGGATGGAGCCTTGGCTGGAAAATCTGTTTCTGGGCACGTATGCTGGACGGCAACCATGCACTAACCATCTTGAGCAACATGCTGAAGCTGCTGCCTTCAGAAGAAGAAGCCGACAAATATCCTAACGGACGCACCTTCCCCAACCTCTTCGATGCACATCCTCCTTTCCAGATTGACGGAAACTTCGGCGCTACTGCAGGTATTGCAGAGATGTTGCTGCAAAGCCACGACGGAGCCGTACATCTGCTGCCATCTCTCCCAACAAGATGGACTACTGGTAATGTGAAAGGCTTAAAAGCCCGGGGCGGATTCGAGGTGGATATAGACTGGAGCGACACAAAACTTCAGCAGGCAAAGATACACTCCACAATAGGTGGCGTGCTTCGTTTGCGCTCCTACGTTCCTCTGGAAGGCGACGGCCTGAAAGAAGCAAGCGGTTCTTGCCCTAACCCACTTTATGCGCCTGCTGAAGTGAAAGAGCCATTGCTGTCAAAAAGCCTCAGCACCAAGCCTACAGCAAGCACCAAGCGAATATACGAATATGACCTGACAACAGAGGCTGGACAAGACTATCTAGTATACCAGCAAGGCACTGCCATCGAAGAAATCGTGGCAAGTGACAAAGAACAAGCAGACAGCAATGCTGAAAGCACCCTCTATGACCTGCAAGGCAGAATGACAAAGGGAGACAACAAAGGCATCTACATCGAAAAGATTTTCAAGAACGGCAAAACAAACTATCGTAAAATATGGAAAAATTAAGCATAAAGACATCGTTCCTTGCTCTGTCAATACTGATGGCAAGCAACACTGCTGTAGCACAGAACCCCATCGTTACCCACTGCTACACGGCCGATCCTGCACCGATGGTGTTTGAAGGCAACGACAGTCTCTACGTCTATTGCGACGAAGACATGAACATCCCTGGTGTACACGACTTCTACTACATGGACCGCTATCGAGTCTATTCCACCGTTGACATGGTGAACTGGACCGACCACGGCATCGCCATGCCTCGCACAGCCTTTGCATGGGCGAGAGAAGGAACTTGCTGGGCAAGCCAGTGTGTGGAGAGAGACGGTGTCTACTACTGGTATATCTGCCTTTCCAAGCCCAATGACTGGCGTCACTATATCGGCGTGGGCAAAAGCGACAAGCCTTCTGGACCATTCAAGGATGCACGCAAGCAGCCCATTCTTGACACAGGTGAGGGAGGCGACATCGACCCGACAGTCTTCATCGACGACGATGGACAAGCTTACCTCTACTGGGGCAACAACAAGTTGCGCTATGCCAAACTGAGGAAGAATATGATATTGGTAGATACCAGCATTGGCAAGAATGGCGTTATTGAGGTGGAACTAACCGAAGAAGCTTTTGGAGGCGTGAAAGTGGATGAAGAGATTGTCGGGAAAGATTGCTTCGAAGAAGGACCTTGGCTCGACAAGAGAGGAGACAAATATTACCTCATTTATGCCGCAGGAGGAGTACCAGAGCACATCTCATACAGTATGAGTGACAGTCCCGAAGGACCGTGGACCTATATGGGACAGGTCATGACGCAGCAGAATACAGGCTCGTTCACCAATCACAGCGGCATCGTCAACTACAAAGGGAAGGACTATTTCTTCTACCACACTGGATGGGCGAAAGGCGGCGGCGGATTCAACCGCAGCATGGCTGTAGAGGAGATGAAGTTTGCCTCCAACGGTCGCATTCTTCCCGTCACAGCCACTCGTCAAGGCGTGAAGGCGCTCTGCACCATGAGCCCCTACCTCCGTCAGCAGGCCGAGACACTCAATGCTGCTGAAGGAATCAGCGTTGTAGGCAATGAATCCACAGGCGTTTATGTCACCGACATCCATGCAGGCGACTCCATGCGCGTGGCAAATGTCGATTTCGGGTCTGAAGGTGCTCAATCTATCACTATCCGCGTAGCAGCCAAGAGCAACAACGGCACGCTAGTGGTACGGCAAGACAATACAAAAGGAAAGATTTTGGCAAAGATAAAAATCGAGGCAACTGGAGGAGAAAATGTTTGGGAAGAAAGGACTTTCGAACTGACCAACACGCCAACTGGCATCCACGATGTTCACTTCAGTTTCATCGGCACAGGAGATGCCACACTATTCAACTGGGACTGGTGGCAGTTCAACGGAGCAACCTCCTCAGGCATTGAAAATCTACAGGACAAAGCATCCCTTCACAACACTACCTTTTACACCCTGCAAGGCATACCAGCAAAAAATCCTACACAAGGCATCTACATCAAAGATGGGAAAAAAGTAGTAATCAACAACTAAATAAACCGACAAGCAACAAAAAGGCTCGCATCAATGATGCGAGCCTTTGTTTCATTCATTACGGTTATAGTATTTCTTTCTGTCCTTCTATCCTTCTGAACATATAATAAATAATGACACCGCCTATCAGGTAAGCCAGAAGGTCTATCCACAAAAATCCCTGTCCGAGCATCATGTGTCCGACAAAAGTATTACGGAAGGACACGAGCCACGACCAGCGAACCATCTGCGAGAATTCCACGAGAAAAGAATGTATTAAACTGACCAGTAATACCACTTGCAGATTCTTTTTTACCAATATCATGCGCCAAAGACAAAAGACCATCATTGTCCAGAGAGCATCACCTGTCTCTTCAGGTATCCAACTAACACGTCTGGAACAAAGACCAAGCGGAATCAACAAAACAATGCCAAGCAATGAAATCAGAATCTTACGCTTCACCATATACTACTTTTGTACAAAATTACAATTAAGTGAACATAAAAAATAATATATGAAACGAAGTTCTATATAGCCAATATTCATGAATGCTCACGAATTTTCACGGATTTTAATCTTTTTCAACTTAATTCGTCGAACTTTATTTTCGCCGAACTCACATTATTTTAATATTATACGATATTAAGAAGATAAAAAGGACGTTTTTCCTTATCGCGATTTATTCTTCTCTCGCTCGGCATTCTTGCTTCTGATAGTTCGTGCTCTGTCTGGTTTCTGCTTGGTGATTCTGGCAGGCTTCTGTTTAGACAGAGGCAAACTGGAAGGATCCCATTCTTGGGTGATGTCCCACTGTGCCTTGAGTATGAGAGGGTTTGGATAATAGAAGACTTGTTCGGGTTGCAGCTGGGTGTCGTAGTCGCCAGTGTCCCATTTCTCGTTGCCGTTGGTATCGTTGAACAGACGAAGGTAGTAGGTTCCAGGGGTGATGAAGTAAAAATCGGCTTTGCCTTCAGTGGCTTTGACGCTCTTGACCACCTTCTCGCTGCCATCGAGCAACTGCACAATGGCCGTGGGTTCTGCATTGCGAAGCTGAACAAAGAGGGTGGAATAAGTATCCAAGGAACCTATCTTAACTCCAAACTTACGAGCCTCGTTTCGGCTGCCGTAGATGTTGACAAAGGCGGCGGTGTCGAGTTCTATCTGATAGACGGAGTCGGGCTGCCACTCGGCATAAAGGCGGTAGGTCTTTATCTTGCCTGGCACCTGACGAAGGATGAAGGGGGCTGGCTGGAAGAGGGTGTCAACCTTCATGCTGAATCGAATCTTCGACAGATCAACTGAATCAAGAGGTTCGCTGAATGTGAAATCGACGTTCTTGTCGGGTGCCATGCCCTGCATATTGCTCACACGATATTCGAGGAACTCTTCTGGCATAGGAGGAATGACGATATCATCTTCATCGTCCTTGCTTTTCTTTTTCTTCGATTCTTTTTTGACCTTGCCAGCTTCTTCTTCTTCAACATCGTTTGCTGCGGCTGCCTCTTTTTCTTCCTTCTCGGCAGCACGGCGTTCACGTTTCACTTTCTGCCTGTACTCTTCTGCCCATTCCTCAAAACGTTCTTCTTCCTGCTTGGCAAGTTTGGCCTTGCTGAGTTTAGACACTAACCGAAGGGTATCGATGGTCAATGCGAAATTTCCCGTCGTATCTGTTTCGAAGTAGTCTATCTGCATCTCCAAAGTGTCAAGATTGTAGATGAGGGAATCTTTTATCCAGTAATGGAGCGTATCGTTGTGCTGACTGGCATCAACAACAAAGGCTGAGTGTGCATCAAAGTTGAGTCCTGTAAGTTTCGGCAACGTATCGCTGGGGGCTGTGAAATAGATGGTAAACTGCTGGAGAATGGGGCGTTCGCTCTTGAGCAGATAGCGATTCTGCTGTGCTGACTCGAAGGCGGTCAGTATCACATCGTCGGGATAGTAGTGCGTGTAGGGTGTCAGGACGATGGAATCATAATAGATACTGTCATGCCAAATGGTGTCAGGACGTATGTCAGGTTGGCTTGACGTGGTGAGGATGCGGTCAGAAAATGCGACCATCTCAGCAGGCTGGTCATAGATATAATTCTGATTCTGATCTTTCAAAGCGAAGGCACGGTAGTTACCTTTCGCTAAGCCTTTCACCACAAAGTGCCCGCTGCCATCGGTGCGCGAAATGCGTTCGAAGGGGATGGTGCGGAAGACGGAGTCGGGCAGATGACCCTGCTGGTCGCCCACTTTGTAAAGTCCGACAAGGATTCCCTTGATAGGTTCGAGATTGCTTGCATTGAGCACATGGCCTGACACTTGGAAAGTATCGACACGCTCGCCAGTCGAGAAGGTAAAAGCGTAGTCGCCATAGGGGTTGCCTTCGTTGTTATCGACGATAGCATCTGAAAAATCAACGGTGTAGGTCATGTCGGGCTTGAGCGAATCGAGCAAGGTGATGGTCACTCGCCTGCCCATCGCTGAAATTTCGGGCTGCTCTATCTGCGGCGGCGAGATGACAACTTTCTCCATCGCATTTTCCACCTTCACGATTTCGTCAAATTCAATCACGATTTTCTTGACATCTTTCTCATTTGCCGCGCCGTATTTTGGTGATGTGTGTATCACCCTTGGAGGGGTCTCGTCGTAAGGACCTCCATCGGGAGACCCCATGCGGGCACACCCCGTAAATAGCCATGCTACAAATACAGCTATGCACGAAAGGTGGATTGCGAAGATAGAAAAGCGTTTCTTTGACCTCATTTTCAGAATGTTAAGAATACGGATACCCGCAAGAGAATGATATAGTGAATTTAGGAGTTGAGTGCCAAAAGCTCTTCGATATACTGGCGTGAATTGCTCAATCGAGGAATCTTGTGCTGACCTCCCAGCTTGCCTTTCCCTTTCAGCCACTCATCGAATAGCCCTGGACGCGCCACGATGATTTCAAGCGGCTGAAGAGTGATATCCTTATGTCGTTTTGCCTCGTAGTCTGAATTGATGGATTGCAACGAACGGTCAAGAATGGCCGAAAACTCGTCTATCGAACCAGGCTGCTTGGCAAAGTCTATCATCCATTGATGACGGCATTTGGCATTGCTGTCCATGAATATCGGTGCCGCAGTGTAATCTTTCACTTGCGCCCCAGTGGCTACACATGCCTGCAGAAGCCCTTTTTCTGCATTGTCAACAATGAGTTCTTCGCCGAAAGCATTGATAAAGTGCTTGGTACGGCCAGTGATGCAGAACTTGTAAGGGTCTTTCTGAGAGAACTTGATAGTGTCGCCGATCATATATCTCCAGAGTCCGCAGCTTGTGCTGATAATCATCGCATAGTTCACGCCTGGCTTAATATCCCATAGCGGCACTATTTTTTCTTCATCAACAGGATAGCCATTATCGTTGAGATTATCCATTGGGCAGAATTCGTAGAAGACATCGTAGTCAATCATCAGCATCATATTCGGGTCGCTCAAGTCGTTCTGAATGCCGAAAAATCCTTCGCTGGCATTGTATGTCTCCATATAATGCATATTGGGAAGCCCTATGATGTTCTTATATTGCTCACGATAAGGCGTGAACGCTACACCGCCATGGAAGAACACTTCAAGATTCGGCCACACCTCATCTAGACGGTCAACTCCCTTCAGTTCCATCACACGATTGAGGACACTCAGCATCCATGAAGGCACACCGCTTATATTCGTGATATTCATATTCATAGCAGCCTGAGCTATCTTGTCACGCTTTTCCTCAAAATCACTCAGGAGAGCAATACTTTTCTCTGGAACACGTATCATCTTCGCTGCATTGGGAATGTTCTCAATGAGGATTGCACTGAGGTCACCAACAAGGCTGTTGGGCGTATTGAGATTGGGAGCGTGGCTGCCGCCCAAAATAAGTCCCTTGCCAGAGAAAAACTTGCTCTTGGGATTGACATTCAGGTAACTAACCACACAATCGGTTCCACCTTTGTAGTGTATATTTTTCAATCCATTGGAGCTTACAGGAATAAACTTGCTCTTGTCATTCGTTGTACCAGAAGACTTTGCATACCAACGTACAACTCCTGGCCACAGAATACTATCGCCACCTTCACGCATCTTGTGAATATAGTCCTTCAGTTCCTCATACGTATTCACGTGCACGTTCTTGCGGAACTGCTCATAAGAATCTATCTGGTCATAGTGATGTTCATCGCCCCATTGCGTCTTCTTGCCTTGCCGAATGAGGTGACGGAACACCTTCAGCTGTATCTCTTTGGCTTGAGTTGTATACTTATCCAACTGCTTCTGACGCTTAGAGAAGTATAGTTTATTGAGTATCCCTGTCGTATTCATTGTTTTACAATATTTACTGCAAAGGTACGGAATAATTATGACATAAGCCCCAAGTATCCCTATGAATCACGCTTTCTACACTATGTTTTACAGCTTTATGGATTATTCTCCAGACGGATTATTGCTTTTTCCAGCATTTGCGTTCTTTATTCCCTTCAGCAAATTCTTATCGCTCTTAATACGTTTAAGGGCTTGCTTTGCCGCAGACTGATCACTTTCCTTCTTGCTATATCCGGCTCCTGTCCCGCATGGAATACCCTCAATAAGCACGCATGAATGAAAAACGGGGACATTGTGATGCTGGTCATCACGCGCCTCTTTCTGAAAAAACTCAAACTTATATTGACGTTTTTGACACCATTCTATCAACATACTTTTGAAGTTCCGCTCCTGCTGCGCCACCTCATCAATATTGATATAATACTTGAAGATTTTCTTCTTCAAGAAACGATAGCAATAATGGTAGCCGCGATCAAGATATACCGCCCCCAAGAACGCTTCAAAGGCATTGCCATTCATGAAACTATTGTGCGCTGTTGTAACGGCACCTGTATGCTTGACAAGCGCGTCAAGCCCAATATCTGTTGCAAGCTTATTAAGCGAATTTCTGCACACAATTTTACTTCTCAAATTGGTCAAAAAGCCCTCTTGTTTATTACCGTAATGCTTATAAAGAATATCTGCAACAATGGCACTGAGCACAGCATCTCCTAAAAACTCAAGCCTCTCATTATTAGCAAATTGATAACCAGATGTTTTTTTCTTCTTTGAGGAAGATGTTAAGAAACGCCATTTGTGTCCATTTACCGACTGCTTTTTTTCTTTATCTTTCCGCTTCTCTTTATCATGCTCATAATAGTTCACCGACTTATGTTTAAGAGCAAGTTCATAAAGCCTGATATCATGCGGAAAGAAGCCTAAAATGGCTTTTATCTGTAAAAAAGGCTTCTTTTCAGAAACGAAAAGAAGCCTAATATTATCTAATAAATCTGAAATAACCATATTATTGGTATTTCTTGAAGATTACACTTGCATTGTGACCGCCAAATCCAAACGTATTGCTAAGTGCTGCACGTACTGTGCGCTCCTGAGCCTTGTTGAATGTAAAATTGAGGTTATAGTCAATTTCTGGATCCTGGTCATCATCTGCGTGGTTGATTGTTGGAGGAACAATATCGTTCTTTACAGCAAGGACGCTAATCATCGCCTCAACTGCTCCAGCAGCACCAAGAAGGTGACCTGTCATAGATTTTGTTGAGCTGATATTGAGCTTGTATGCTGCATCGCCAAACACTTCTTTAATTGCCTTAGACTCAGAAATATCACCCACATGAGTAGATGTACCATGAACATTGATATAGTCAATATCCTCTGGCTTCATTCCTGCATCCTTAAGAGCGCGTTCCATCACAAGCTTTGCACCAAGACCCTCTGGGTGAGTAGCAGTAAGGTGATAAGCATCGGCAGACATACCTGCACCTACCATCTCAGCATAAATTTTCGCACCACGAGCCTTTGCGTGCTCTAATTCTTCAAGAATCAGAATGCCAGCACCTTCGCCCATCACAAATCCATCGCGACTTGCACTGAAAGGACGGCTTGCCTTTTCTGGCTCCTCATTACGAGTAGAAAGAGCCTTCATAGCATTGAAGCCACCTACACCTGATGCCCAAATTGCAGCCTCAGCACCACCAGAAACAATTGCATTGGCTTTACCGAGACGAATAAGGTTGAATGCATCAGCAAGCGCGCTTGAAGATGAAGCACATGCTGAAGTTGTTGTGTAGTTTGGTCCACGGAATCCGTACTGGATAGAAATCTGTCCTGAAGCGATGTCCGCAATCATCTTTGGGATGAAGAACGGATTGAACTTAGGACCAAGCTGAGGACCATTGACAGCATAGTTGCCAGCTTCTTCCTCGAAAGTTTTGATACCTCCGATACCTACACCGAGTACAACTCCAATTTCGTTCTTGTCTACAGTTTCAAGGTCCATACCTGAATCCTTGATTGCCATTTGGGCTGCAGCAAGAGCATACTGAGTGTAGAGGTCCATCTTGCGAATTTCCTTGCGATCGATGTGATCAGCAGCATTGAACCCCTTTACCTCACATGCAAACTGAGTCTTGAACTGTGAAGCGTCGAAATGGGTAATAGGACCAGCGCCACTCTTTCCAGCCTTGATGTTTTCCCAAGACTCCTCAGCAGTATTGCCAAGTGGAGTCAGTGCGCCAATACCTGTTACAACAACTCTTTTTAATTCCATAATTTACTTAGCGTTCTGCTCGATATAAGCGATAGCGTCGCCTACAGTAGCGATCTTTTCAGCCTGATCGTCAGGAATATTGATACCGAAAGCCTTCTCGAACTCCATGATGAGCTCAACTGTATCCAGTGAATCAGCACCGAGGTCGTTAGTGAAACTTGCTTCTGGCTTTACTTCTGCTTCGTCAACGTTGAGCTTCTCAACGATGATTGATTTTACTCTTGATTCAATTTCAGACATAATCTTAAATTTTTAAATGTTAATGATTTACTTTCTATTTTATTAGTCCGTTATTACACGTTTTCGGTGCAAAGGTAGAAATAATTCTTTAAATTATACAAAATTATTGCCACAAAAAGCACAAAAGTGCACATCTTAACCCCGTTTTGTGCAAAAAACAAGCTTTAGAATGTCGTTTTTTGCTTCCGCGCTTATCAAATTAGTCTTCCCTGTTAGCACGTTTGCGCTCCAGATGGTCAAGAATAATTTTACGGATACGCATATTTTTCGGAGTCACTTCCACATACTCGTCAGCCTTGATATACTCAAGCGCTTCTTCCAGCGACAATACTACAGGAGGAATAATACGCGCTTTTTCGTCCGTACCACTCGCACGCACATTCGTCAACTGCTTTGCCTTAGTGACATTGATGACAAGGTCAATCTCATGCACATGTTCACCCACGACTTGACCTGCATAAACAGTATCCTGCGGGAAGATAAAGAACTTTCCTCTATCTTGCAGATGGTCAATGGCATAAGCGAATGCCGTTCCTGACTCCAAAGCAATAAGCGAACCATTTGTTCGGCGCGTCAGCTCTCCCTTGAAAGGCTGATAGCTCTTGAAACGATGTGCCATGATAGCCTCACCCTGACTGGCCGTCAGCACATTGGTACGCAAACCTATGATACCTCGCGATGGAATTTCAAATTCTATATTGACACGGCCGCCCTGAGCCTCCATACTAAGCATCTCTCCCTTGCGGCGCGTAACCAAGTCTATCATCTTGCTGGAAAATTCTTCTGGCACATTGATGGTCAACTCTTCAACAGGCTCGCATTTCACGCCACCAATCTCTTTATAGATAACCTGAGGCTGTCCCACCTGAAGTTCATACCCTTCGCGACGCATCGTTTCAATCAAAACCGAAAGATGCAACACGCCACGTCCGCTGACAATCCACTGGTCAGTGCAACCCTCCTTCATCTCCACTCTCAATGCAAGGTTCTTCTCAAGCTCCTTGTAAAGCCTGTCGCCAATGTGACGGCTCGTACAGAACTTACCTTCCTTTCCAAAAAAAGGAGAGTTATTGATGGTGAAAAGCATAGACATAGTTGGTTCATCAATCGAGATTGTAGGCAATGCTTCAGGAGCTTCAAAGTCGCAGATTGTATCACCAATCTCAAAGTTTGTCAATCCAATAACAGCACAAATATCACCCGAGCTAACACCTTCTGTTGCACGGTGCCCCATGCCTTCAAACGTATGCAATTCCTTAATTTTAGTCTTTTCCGTACTTCCGTTTCTGTGAACGATAGTAATATTCTGACCCGCCTTCAGCGTACCTCTATGTACACGTCCCACTGCAATACGACCCGTATAAGTAGAATAATCCAGCGACGTAATCAGCATCTGAGGTGTTCCATCCAGCTGTTCAGGCGCGGGTATCGTATCGAGAATCGTGTCAAGCAAATAAGTAATGTCATTTGTTGGAGTCTTATAGTCAGGACCCATCCAGCCATTCTTTGCAGAACCATAGACAACTGGAAAATCCAGTTGGTCCTCTGTAGCATTCAGCGAGAACATCAGGTCAAACACCATTTCATATACTTCCTCTGGACGACAATTAGGCTTGTCCACCTTATTCACCACCACTACAGGCTTAAGACCAATCTCCAAAGCCTTCTGCAACACGAAACGTGTCTGAGGCATCGGACCCTCAAAAGCATCGACAAGAAGAATGCAGCCGTCCGCCATATTGAGCACACGCTCCACCTCTCCGCCGAAGTCGGAGTGCCCAGGAGTGTCAATCACATTTATCTTCGTGTTTTTGTAGTTAATAGAGACGTTCTTGGAGAGAATCGTTATTCCTCGCTCACGTTCAAGTTCATTATTATCCAGAATAAGATCGCCTGTCTGCTGATTCTCGCGGAAGAGATTTCCGGCAAGCAGCATCTTGTCAACCAAAGTCGTCTTTCCATGGTCAACGTGCGCAATGATGGCAATGTTTCTAATGTCTTGCATAAAGTTTCTTGAAAAATCGGGCACAAAGGTACGACATTTTTTCGGGTTTATCAAGAAAATAGGCCATTCTCCATACTCACAAAAGAAAAAGACGGGTCTAAATGATGGCAATATGAAATATATTCACTACCTTTGCACCCGATTTCCTGCGAGTCATCTATTCGGCTGAAAGAATGCTGGCTCGTTGGATAACATATTAATTTATAACTAAAAATACTTTTATTATGTATTTAGATTCAGCAAAGAAAGCAGAAATTTTCGCACAGTATGGCGCTTCTGCTACTGACACAGGTTCTTGCGAGAGCCAGATTGCACTTCTCACTTACCGTATTCAGCACCTCACTGAACACGTGAAGGCTAACCACAAAGACCACGCTACTAACCGTTCACTGGTTAAGCTCGTAGGTCAGCGTCGCCGTTTCCTTGCTTACCTCAAAAAGAAGGACATCGAGCGCTATCGTGCAATCATCAAGAAACTTGGTCTCCGCAAATAATTTCGGATATTCAAGAACAAACAACCGCGGCAATCTCCTTCGAGAATGTCGCGGTTGCTTTTTTCATTCCTTTCTTGAGAGTCAACACGGCTCTCCCCCATTCCGTCTCAGCCATTCTTCTTTCGTTCTGCTCCAACGCTTATGCGTCCAGAGCCACATTTCAGGATGCAGGCGCACATCCTCTTCCAGCAGTTGGAAATAGCGATCGGTCAGCACATTCTCAGGCAAGGTGGCAGGATGGTCTTCCATTGGAATGATTTCCAGATTGTAATACCCTCGCCTCGGACGCGACATTCTTCCATACATGGCAAACGCATCCAGTTTTCTGGCAATATGCTCTGCCCCCGTGAACACAGCCGTGTCATGATTGAGAAACGGCACGAAATGATGTATGCTGCTCCACTTAGGCTGCTGGTCGCTGATGAAACCTATCAAATAATTCCGATTTTCCCTGCTCATCTGCAAAATACGGCGATAAGTTTCTTTCATTTCAATATTTTTACCACCATATTGAGCACGCAACTCGTAGAAGAATTTATCCATTACCTTATTATATATATGGTGATATACCTGCGCAGAGGCACACCAAGGCTCCATATGGTAAGCAATGGAAGCTATCCACTCCCAATTGCCAAAGTGACTCAAATACAGAAAATTCAGTTTCCGCCCTGCTTCATGCCTCTTTTTAGCTTCCTCCAAGCCGCTGAATGTCATACGCCGCATGATATCCTGCTTTGACATAGAAAGCATCTTGATAACCTCCACGAAGTTATCACAAAACTGGTGGTAGAATTTCTTCTCTATATGGCGCAGTTCCTCTTCTGTCTTCTCAGGGAATGCACTCTTCAAATTGCTGCGTACCACTTTCGTCCGGTAAAAACGGCTAACAAACAAGCACAAAAAGTCCGAAATCACATAAAGCACCGGAAAGGGAAGCAAACTGAGCACCCAAAGCAATCCTTTGACGATATTATACTTATACATTATATATAATATATTAGAAAGTTCCTTATAGCATACTGATAGCCTTTTCCACAACAGCCTTCTCGTCTATATTCATGCAGCGCAGGTCTCCATATTGGCAAGGAGTCTTCCCGTAAATGGAACAAGGACGGCAAGGCAAGTCAAGCTGCATCTCGCTTTCGGGCTTTTGTCCAAATCCCGAAAATCCCGCCTTCGGGTGAGTAGCCCCCCAGATAGACAGAACAGGAATTCCAAAGATAGAAGCAATATGCATATTGGCAGAATCCATAGAAATCATCAGTCGAAGACGAGACATCAGCAACATCTCCGAACGCAAACCGTCAAGCCTTCCGCAAGTACTG
>JAEIGA010011462.1_pt1 | contig 13462 bp, 11 predicted proteins | sample 9270691 | NCBI WGS metagenome assembly JAEIGA01 (sample SAMN17057246, study PRJNA624740) | gut metagenome | biome: biome; isolation source: fecal sample | host: Bos grunniens | place: China: Xizang | collected 2019
CAACAATCTTTATCCTGCAGAAATTGAAAATGAAGAATTGAATTCATTGCTCACTACTATCAAGAATCAAGAAAATGAGTTGGCAATGAAGGAAAAGGAAATCAAGGGTCTGCAGAATATGTTGGCAAAATTGGATAATGCCAAGGAAGAAAAGCCTAAAGCTACTAAAGCGAAAGCTGCTCCAAAGAAAAAGGAAGAAGCTCCTAAGGCTGAAGTAGCAGAAGCAAAGGCTCCTGCAAAGAAGGTTCCTGCTCCTAAAAAGGCGGAAAAGAAAGAACCTGCAAAGAAGGCGCCAGCAAAAAAGACTGCAACTAAGAAATAATTCTTTTAGAAAATATTTGAACAGACGGGGAGGGCTAACAAACCTTCCCCGTCGGTTTTTTGTTTTATAGAAAGATTTGCTGTGAATTCTAAGCGTTAATTTGTACTGCTTTAATTTGTTGGTGGGATATAAGTTAAAGTGTTTTTAGCTGAAAATTATAAATTGTTGTTTCAAATCAGTGGCTTAAGTCATTATAAAGGGCGAAAAAAATGCAGTAAGTTAGGTTAAGCAAAAAAAATATGTTACTTTTGCAAAGAGATATAGATATATATTATTATACGAATACTAACAAAAGGGTGGGTCTGATTTTCAGAAACCATTCTTCCCTAAACTAAAACATACAATTCCTTATGAAAAGATTTCTTCTTCTCATCGCTACAGTAGCTTTGTTATTTTCTTCTTGTAAGACACATGAAAAAATCCTGTATTTGCAAGATGTTACAGCTGGGGATATAGTTCCCACGCAAGCTTTGGCTCCTTTGAAATATCTGCCAGGTGACAAAATGTCTGTAATCGTTACTAGTAGCTCTACTCCTCAACTGGCAGTGCAATTTAACCTTCCTGTTGTGACTATGCAGGCAGGTTCTACAAATAGATCTTATTCTAACCAAATTGCGTATTATACTGTCGATGAATATGGCAAAATTGATATACCTACCTTGGGTAGTGTAAAGGTGCAAGGCCTTACTCGTGGTGAAGCTGCTGCTAAGATTCAGGCAGAATTGCGTAACGGCCATTTGAGAGATGCTGTTGTGACAGTTAATTCTCACGATCAATATCTCACAGTATTAGGTGAAGTAAAAACTCCAGGTCGTGTGATGATCAACAAAGATAATATGACTATTCTCGAAGCTATTGGTCAGGTTGGCGATTTGACTATTCAGGGTCGTCGCGATCAAATCTTGGTAATTCGCCAAGAAGGTACAGAAAGCAAGACCTACTATGTGGATTTGCGTTCAAAGGATTTGTTGAGTTCACCTGTCTACAATTTGAGACAAAATGACGTTGTTTATGTGCAACCTAATAAGGTGAAGCAAGGACAGTCAACAAATAATGATAATAGCGTACGTTCAATTGCAACTTGGCTTTCTATCTCATCTGTACTTACAAGTATCGCCATCTTGATTACAAATGCTTTGAGATAAAGGCTAGTTCTCGTTATAAGGAAATAATAATCCCGCCTCAGTGTAATACGCTGGGCGGGATTTCTTATTTAGATGTTTTCAGGAGCATTTGGACGCCTACATGGAGGGTGTAATGTTTTTGAGTTGATTGTTCAACCTTTGGCACATTGCGCCATTTCCCATTTCTTTGTACCTTTTGATGCGGTACTCCAGTTCAGTTCTTGTTTTTACTACGTCTTTCATAATTTACAGCTTTTGTGCAGTCCGCGTTTCGGAGCTACTGTTCTAATTAACTTTTCTAATACGATACAAAGGTAAGTATTCTGTAGTGTTGAAAGAGGTGTGGGCGAAATAAAATGTGCAGTTTTTAGGATTTTTTGCTTATTAGCCGTGTTTTTGCTAAGTCGCATTAGCGAAATACTTCACTTCCTTTGCGTTTTGTTTTGTCTTCCCGTTTCGTTTCTTTATATTTGCTCTGTCTAATTCCAATTATAAGAAATATGAAATCATTAAAGATAGAAGTTCCCTATACATTGTTGAACGAATCAGAGTTAAATGAATCAGATCGCTTGTTGATTGAAGAGGCGAAAAAGGCTTGCCAAAGGAGTTATGCGCCTTATTCGAAATTCCATGTAGGTGCTGCTGTTTTACTGGAAAATGGTGAAGTGGTTTCTGGTAATAATCAGGAAAATGCAGCCTATCCTGCAGGAATTTGCGCAGAGCGCTGCGCACTGTTTTATGCTAATGCTAAATTCCCACAGATGCCAGTTCGGGCAATTGCTATTGTTGCGCAAAAGGAAGATGGCGCTTTCACCGAATATCCTATCACACCCTGTGGCGTATGTCGCCAAGTTTTGCTTGAAACTGAGCAACGGTTTGGCGTACCTATGCGAGTGTTGCTCTATGGTCGTCAGTGTGTATATGAGTTGACCTCTTGCACACACCTTTTGCCACTTCGATTTGATAGTTCTTGCCTATAGTTTGTATATATAAATTAATGTCCTAAAAAAATACAAAGAACTGGGGGGTAAAAAAAACTTAGACCTTGTGAAAATTTCGCGACGCCTCGTTGAAAAAAGGTCTAGGCTTTTTTTATTTTCTCAAGGGTTTGTTAAAATACACTTTAGGGTTTTATTTATAGTCAGTAATGGATGTGGTTTTTGAACTCTTGTCCTGTCAAAAATAAGCTTTATCCCATCATTTACTCCCCAATATAAATGTCGTAGAAAAAAGTAAACCGAGAATGTCTAAATTGTAGCACATTCTCGGTTTGTCCTTATGTAAAAAGTTTCTTCTTATCAGAAGGGAAGGTCGTCTGCAGAATCTCCGGCAGGTTCAGCTGGGGCGAGTGAAGAGGGAGCAGGAATTGTAGCTGGTTCTGCAGGAGTTGCTCCGGCTGCTGCCATTTCTGTAGCACCACCGCCACGAACTACGCGCCAAGCACGAATGTCATTGTACCAACGACCATTGTATTCGCGAGCGTCGATGTCGAATGACACTGTAAGCACTTCGCCTACCTGAATCTTCATTTCATTCAAACGATCTTCGCCGAATACGTTGAACATACACTTGCGTGGATATTGTTCCAACGTCTCGATGACAAATTCCTGCATCTTCCAATTATTACCTGTGCGTTGAGACACACCTCCGCGGGGCTCAAGCGCCGCAATGATTTTACCTGTAATTTCCATATCTTGTTTCTAATTATTTGCGCAGCGAAATTACAAAAAAACATTGGGACGTGCAATTTTTTGGAAAAATTATCATTCTATGTGCAAAAAGATTCTTTTTCATCCCCTTTGTTTGTGCGAGTTTTTGTAAATTTGCTACCTAAAAGCAATTAGCAAATAATAAAACAAAATAATATGAGATTTGTAGTATCAAGTTCACAACTTTCAGCACGTCTTCAGACTATTGGACGTGTAATCGTTTCAAAAAACAGCCTCCCTATTTTGGATAGTTTTCTCTTCCAAATTCGTGATGGTAAGCTCTCTTTGACAGCTTCTGACAACGAAACTTCTATCACAACCTGGATGGAATTGGTAGAATGCGAAAGCGATATCACTTTTGCAGTGAATGCCAAGACTATTCAAGACGCGATGAAGGAAATTCCAGAACAACCATTAGAGTTTTATGTAAACAACGATAATCTTGAAATTACTGTAGTTTACAAGAATGGTCGCTATAATTTCATGGGTCAAGTGGCTGATGAATATCCACAAGCACCTGCATTGCCCGAAGAATGTGGTACGCTCTCTTTGGCGTCGCAAACTCTGTATCAAGGTATCAACCGTACACTCTTTGCTACCGCAGACGATACATTACGTCCTGTGATGAATGGTATCTGCTTTGATATGACAGAAAATTCTTTGACTATCGTAGCAAGTGATGGTAGAAAGTTGGCTTGCGATACTCTCGCAAATGCACAAATCAGCCAGGCGGGTACATTTATCCTTCAAAAGAAACCTGCTGCATTGGTTAAGAATATTCTGGCCAAGGATCATGGCGATGTGACTATTCGTTACAGCGAACGCAATGCTGTGATCACTTCTGAGCTCTATTCATTGAATTGCCGTTTGATCGAGGGACGTTATCCAAACTATAATAGTGTGATTCCACAAGACAACCCCTATCAAGTGACAGTAAATCGTGAAGCATTCCAAAGCGCTTTGCGTCGTGTGCAAATCTTTACTACTGCAAGCACATCCTTGGTGAAAATTCAATTGGAAGCAAGCAAGATGACAATTTCTACACAAGATATAGACTTCTCAATGTCTGCTGAGGAAGTATTGCTTTGCGACTATTCAGAAATGCCTATGAGCATCGGTTTCCCAGGCTCTTCGTTGATGGAAGTTCTCAACAACGTAGATGGCGAGGACGTGATGATTAAACTTTCTGACCCAAGTCGTGCCGGTGTAATTTATCCTGTTGAGCAAAGTGAAAACGAAAGCGTCCTGATGCTTTTGATGCCAATGATGCTTAATGACTAAGTAGAAATTCAGATTCCAGATTTGAGGTCTCAAGGTATTAGTCTTGCACTTTCTCAACCTTCTGACCTCACATCTCTTAATGTATATCATCACTGCCGTATGAAACTGAAACTGAATCGTCCCCTTGTCTTTTTTGACATTGAATCTACGGGGTTGAATATTGCTACGGACAGAATTGTAGAACTCTGTCTGATTAAAGTATATCCCGGCGGAAGCGAGGAAGCACACACTATGCGCTTTAATCCAGAGATTCCAATCTCTCCGGAAGCGAGCGAAGTGACAGGGATATACGATGCAGATGTGGCAGATTGCCCCACGTTCAAAGAAAAAGCGACGATCATAGCAAAACTTCTTGAAAACTCCGACCTGGCAGGTTTCAATTCCAATGCGTTTGATATCCCACTATTGGTTGAAGAGTTTATTCGAGCTGGAGTTGACTTCGATGTACAAAAGTGCAAGTTTGTAGATGTTCAAAATATCTATCATAAATTGGAACGTCGTACACTTTCTGCTGCATACAAGTTTTATTGCAATAAAGACTTGGTAGATGCACACTCAGCCTTGGCTGATACCCGTGCAACGTACGAAGTTTTGCAAGCGCAGTTGGATATGTACCCCGAAGACTTGCAGAATGACGTGGCATTCTTGGCAGACTTTTCACGTCGCAACAGAAATGTCGATCTTGCAGGTCGTGTTGTTTACAATGATCAAGGGCAGGAAGTTATCAATTTTGGTAAATATCGAGGACAAGTCGTGGCCGAAGTATTTAAGAGAGATCCTGGATATTTCTCTTGGGTAATGCAAGGAGACTTTACACAGAATACCAAACAAGTCTTTATGAAAATTCGCTTACGCGAGAAAATGTAAATCATATCCCACTTATAAAAAGGATTACACATTAGATACAAAGAAAAATGTGCAATCCTTTTTGAAGTAAGTTGGGGATAGTATATAGGAGAATAGAAAATGTCGCTTCAAGGAAAGCATATTGTGCTGGGAATTACCGGTAGTATTGCTGCATATAAGGCCTGCACCCTGATACGTCTGTTTATAAAAGCAGGTGCAGAGGTGCAGGTGGTAATTACTCCTGCAGGAAAGGAATTTATTACTCCCGTCACGCTTTCTGCATTGACTTCAAAGCCTGTAATCAGCGAATTCTTTGCACAACGCGACGGCTCGTGGCATAGTCACGTTGATTTGGGGCAATGGGCAGACGTTATGATTGTAGCACCTGCGACAGCGTCAACAATTGGTAAGATGGCGAATGGAATTGCAGACAATATGTTGATCACGACCTACTTGTCAATGAAAGCACCAGTATTCGTGGCGCCAGCAATGGACTTGGATATGTTTGCGCATCCTTCAACTCAAGCGAATTTGTCTCGTTTGGTTTCATATGGTAATTATATTATTGAACCAGCATCAGGTGAATTAGCCAGTCATCTTGTTGGAAAGGGTAGAATGGAAGAGCCTGAACGTATTTTTGAAGTCATTGAGGAATTCTTTGCTACACCAAAACCATTGCAAGGTAAGCGCATTTTGATTACAGCAGGACCTACATTCGAAAAAATAGACCCTGTACGCTTCATTGGTAATTATTCCACTGGCAAGATGGGATATGCTTTGGCGGAAGTTTGTGCAGAAATGGGTGCTGACGTACATCTGGTGAGCGGTCCCGTACAAATGCAAACCAAACATTCGAATATTTCGCGCCAAGACGTAGAAAGTGCGCAGGAAATGTATGATGCTGCTGTTGAAACGTACCCCAATTGCGACGCTGCTATACTTTGTGCTGCTGTTGCGGATTTTACTCCAGAAAAAGTAGCAGATGACAAGGTGAAACGTGAAGGTGATGAATTCCTCCTCAAACTAAAACCAACAAAGGATATTGCTGCGGCACTTGGATGTTTGAAAAAAGAAGGACAAAGGTTAGTTGGATTTGCACTCGAAACTAACAATGAAGAAGAACACGCACGAGAAAAATTGGCTCGCAAAAACCTTGACTTTATTGTGCTAAACTCCCTGAATGATAAAGGTGCTGGGTTTTCATACGATACTAATAAAGTGACGTTTATATCTTCTGATGAAATTAAAACATTTCCATTAAAAAATAAAAAAGAAGTTGCTCAAGATATAGTAAATAAGTTATGCGAATTCTTCGATTGACCAATTTGATAGTTTGTCTACTTTTGGCGCAATTTTGTTTGGGTCAAGAGCTGGAAGCCCGCGTCTCTGTGAATCATCAACAGATAGAGGGGAGCAATGCAAGTGTGTTTGAAAGTTTAGAAAAGAACATTACAGCATTTCTCAATGAGCGCCAATGGACAAATTTACAGTTTAAGCGAAACGAACGTATTGCCTGTTCGTTTTCAATTACTATATCAAAATATGAAGAAGGTGAAGGACTGATGGAAGGTTCTTTGATGGTGCAAAGTACACGTCCTGTATTCAATTCATCTTACACTACAACCGTTTTCAGTACACAAGACCCTAATTTCCGCTTCCTATTTAAAGAATTCGATCAATTAGAATTTCGCCCAGAAGTAATAGATAATGACTTGACCGCACTTTTGGCGTATTATGCCTACTTAATCATTGGATTTGACTTGGATGCGATGTCGCCAAATGGTGGTACAGAAGTGTTACAATTAGCAAAGAATCTGACTAATAATGCTCAGGGCTTAACAGTCTCGGCTAAAGGTTGGAAAGCATTTGATGATGGGAAAAATAGATATGGTATTATTAACGACTACCTTGATAGCGGAATGTCGCCATTTCGTGAAATGCAATATAAATACTATCGAGAAGGCTTGGATGTGATGGCTGACAATCCCGATAGAGGACGTGCTGGTATCACTGCGGCGATAGATTTGATGAAAGAAGCACGTCAAAATAAACCAATGACACTTTTACCACAATTGTTTACTGAGTATAAACGGGATGAGTTGGTAAATATTTATAAAGGTAAGGGTACAGCAAAGGAGAAGGAAGAAATTTGCGATATATTGATGACAATAAATCCCTCGCAAAGCTCTTTTTGGAATCAACTTAAACAATAAATTTTATTCACTTTGATTTGTTGAAAATTGATCCTCTCAAAGTTTAATTTGATTAATTTTAAGAAAAAATGCTACAGCATTTAAAAATATCAAACTACGCACTGATTGAAAAACTCGATATAGATTTTGGCAAAGGTTTCTCTGTGATTACTGGTGAAACAGGCGCCGGAAAAAGTATCATGCTTGGCGCACTCGGTTTGCTCTTAGGTGGGCGTGCAGATGCAAAGTCTATAAAGCAAGGAGCAAGCAAATGTGTAGTCGAGGCGTTGTTCAATATTAAGGGATTGGGATTGTCTGCAATCTTTGAAGAACATGATATAGACTTTGATCCCGAAGAATGCTATATTCGTCGAGAAGTAATGGCAACAGGCAAGAGCCGTGCTTTCGTAAACGATACGCCAGTGCAAGTTGCAGTACTCAAACAGATTTCGACCCGTTTGATTGATATACATTCTCAGCACCAAAATCTCTTGATGGGAGAAGAAAATTTTCTACTTGAAACCCTTGATGCTGCGGGAGAAAATAAAAATTTGTTGGAGCAATACCAAAATACGTTTTCTCAGTGGAAAGATGCTAATCGTGAGCTGAAAGATTTGCAACAACAGGCAGAAAAAGGACAAAGCGATTTGGATTATTTACAACATCGTCTAACCTTGCTCTCAGAAGCAAAACTTACAGATGGTGAACAAGAGGAGTTGGAACGAGAATCTGAAACGTTAAGTCACGCAGAAGAAATAAAATCTGCTTTCTATGGAGCGTCTTCTGTATTTTCTGCTGATGAGGGCAATCCTTCTTCTGCTTTGCGTAGCGCCTCTCAATATTTGCAGTCTGTAGCCCAAGTTTACCCTGATACAGATGAGTTGTTGAAACGTTTGGATAGTTTGAAAATAGAACTTGATGATATAGCGGATGAAGTAGAGCGTACCTGCGAATCATTGGACTTCGATCCCGAGCGTCTGGCCTACGTAGATGATAGATTAAGTACGATATATACTTTGCAAAAGAAGTTTCAAGTCAATACTGTCGCCGAGTTGTTGGACCAGGAGCGGGCTTTACAGGAAGAAATCGACTTGATAGAAAATGTTGACGACGTGTTGAATGAAAAGCGTCAACAAGTTGAAATATTACATAAAGCTCTGCTGAAATCAGGTCAAACACTTTCGAAACAGCGTCAACAAACAGGTGAAAAGGTTGTTGCGAAACTTACAGAAACCCTCCAGAATTTGGGAATGCCTTCCGTAAATTTGGATTTCTCTTTTACTTCAAAGGAAACTCCTGATTTAGCGGGATTGGATGCCGTTCAATTATTGTTTAGTGCCAACAAGAACGTACCAATGCGTGACGTTTCGCAGGTAGCATCTGGCGGTGAAGTTGCACGACTGATGCTTTCGTTGAAATGCCTCCTTTCACAATATTTACAATTGCCTACTGTCGTGTTCGACGAGATAGACACCGGCGTTTCGGGTACTATGGCAGAAAAAATGGCCAAGGTGATGCAGCAAATGTCCGAGAATTGCCAGGTGCTTTGTATTACTCACTTGCCACATATCGCCGCCTTGGGTAATCAGCATTACAAGGTATGTAAAATTGAAACCGAAGATTCTACTGTGACCCAAATACACGCTCTCGATATCGACGCACGTGTTCAGGAAATAGCTAATATGTTGAGTGGAGAAGAGATGACCGAAGCAGCAATAAGCAATGCAAAGGCGTTGTTGAAAGTTTAGTTTGCTTTATAACTTTGAAATAGTCCTCTAATAATAATGATAAATAAATTGAACATAACTGATATGAAAAGATTACTAATATTGATATGTGTGGTGTTGGGAAGTATGCATTTTGCAGGTACTTCTTTTGCCAAGGATGTGAATGAGGTCAAGCCTGTTGCTTTGAAGAATGCCTACAAGTCTCTGTTCCGTATTACGACCTATACCGTTGATGGAAAAAAGATAGGGGAGGGTACTGGTTTCTTCGTATCTGCCACAGGTGAAGGTATTGCGCCATATTCATTGTTTAAGGGTGCGGCAAGTGCAGAGTTGACAGATTACAAAGGTAAGCCTTTGTCTGTTTATCGCATTCTTGGTGCATCAGAACTATATGATATGGTGAAATTTTCTACCCAGGGTGGTAAGAAAATCCAACCAATGCCATTTGTACAGTCAAGCGAATTGAAGGCGAAGTCGGCAGTTAATTTGGTGCGCTATACTACCAACAAGAAAAACCTTCCTGTTTTGACCAAAATAGCAAACGCAGACGATTTTGACAGTTATAAGTATTATACTTTGTCGATTGAGAATGATACAGTAAATGTAGCTTGCCCAGTTTTGACAGAGACAGGCTTTGTTGCAGCCTTTACACAGTTTAATGTGGGTGGAGATAGTTTAGGTATTTGTGCGATTGATGTGCGATTTGCAAAAGACTTTTCTATCAATTCTACCAGTGCATTTAATTCAGATTTGACGGCAATAAAAATCCCTAAGGCTTTGCCTGAAAAAGATGAAGATGCCGAGACATTTGTGTATATGGCATCACGTATGGACTCAGTCACAGCGCACACTGCATTGAATGATTTTCTCACTGCATATCCTGAAAATGTAGAAGGCTACGTTAATCGTGCAGCTTTCTTCGTGCGTTATAATAATTATGCGGCGGCTGAGGCGGATTATGCTACGGCTCTGGAGAAATCTGTGTCGCCAAATTCTAATTATAAAAAGGACGAGGTGTACAATGCTATGAGCAAACAAATCTATCAAAAGGTTGTTGCTCAAGGTACTGCTCTGCCTGAAAACTGGACAATTCAACGTGCGTTGGAAGAGGCAGAAAAGGCATACGAAGTAAAACCACTTCGTTATTATCTCTTGCAACAAGGGCACTGCCTCTTTACACAAAAGGATTATGCCAAAGCTTATGAGAAATATTTGGCAGTATGTTTGAACGAGTCGGCGGATACTACACAATGGTCACAACAATCTGAAAAGGAAACCTGGTATTATGCCACACGTGCCTTTGAACTTTCTGGCGGAGATAGTGTCAAGGCAGTTGCTTTGATGGACAGTGTGATTGCACACCTTCCTCGTCCTGTGGAAATGTCTGATGCCGTTTATTATCTCGAACGTGCCACTCGCCTTGAACGTATCGGAGAATACCGCAAGGCAGTACTTGATTACAATGAATATGAGAAAATAGTTGGTAATGCTAATTTGAACGACCGCTTCTATTTCTTGCGCGAACAATTGGAGTTGCAGTGCGGCATGTACCAGCAGGCCCTTGACGATATCAATACCGCAATGGCACGCAACCCTCAACACCCTGACTATCCCGTAGAATATGCGTTGATTTTGCTCAGAGCTGGATTGTACGACGAGGCGGCTGCAACTTGTCGTGAACAAATGAAAACTATCCAAGACAATCCCGATTACTATAAAATCCTTGGTATCGCTTTGGGAGAAATGGGATATACCAAAGATGCCCTGATACATCTTGAAAAAGCTGCTGAATTGGGTGATCCAACAGTGGATGTTTTCTTGAAAAAGTATGGTAATTAGTCAGCTGGATAAATCAATTTCTTAAGAGTAAATATAAGCATAAAAAAAGTCAAGGCTTTGTGAAAATTTCGCGACGGCTCGTTGAAATTTCGCGACGGCTCGTTAAAAAAAAGGTTAGACTTTTTTTCAACAAGACTACGGGTTGTTAAACCATGCTTTTGAATAGTCTAATTTATGCTTGATTTGCTACTTGAAAATGTTATTGGTGTGATACTTTTGTATATCTCGGTATATCCTTGATAGAGATTTAATTATATTTGTATAATAATCATATATAATATATGAAGCAAATAATAGATTTGGTACGCCCTGCAGTCCGAAAGGCATTAAGTGCTGGGAGCAATCACAATGACTCAGTTGTGGAATCAAGACCGAAGGTCTCTATGCACTTGAACGAAAATCCTTTTGGTACGCCCCAAAATCGCTATGTCAACTTGTCCGAATTGCATAGCCGTGAAGTGATTGGACAACTCAAGGGAGGATTGCGTCCACAATGCATTTCGTTGTCTCGTGGTACGGCTGATGCTATCGAACGATTGATGCGCACCTTCTGTATGCAGGGCCAGGATAATATCATCGTCGTGCAACCTACCGTAGATATATATGCGCACGTGGCACGTGTGAATGATATAGAAGTACGTGACGTCCAAATGGACGAACAATTCCGTTTGGATGTAGATGCCGTTCTGGATGCCGTTGATTCGAAGACCAAAATGATAATTTTGAGCAGCCCCAATAACCCAACGGGCAATTTGCAACAGCCAGAATCAATCTTGCAGCTCTGTAATCAGTTTGAAGGCATTGTAGTCGTTGACGAGGCTTTTGTAGAATTTTCCAGAAGCGAGTCTCTCGTCAGAAATATTTCTTCTTGTCCCAATTTGGTCGTAGTCGAAAGCCTCTCCGTCGCTTATGCTTTGGCCTCTTCGAGAATAGCCGCGATCTTAGCTCACCCACAGGTGATACGTGCTGTTGAAGTGCTCAGATATGCCTTCTCATTAGATGCCTCGACCGCCGAGATTATTGAATCTTTACCACGTCGCCGTTTTGACGCAGACAAGTGGGTTAAGGCGCTATTGGATGAACGTACTAAATTACTTGCCGCCATTGCTCAGTTGCCTATTTGTGATAAGGTTTATCCTACTTCTGCCAACTTCTTTATGGTGAAATTCAAAGGGGCTGCAAAAGTGTACCAATATCTGCTCTCAAATGGTATTGCTGTTTACGATTGCAGTCATATTCCAGGGTGCGAAGATTGCTTACGTATTACTGTGGGTTTACCTGTAGATAATACAGCTATTGTGAGCGCTTTACGTCAATATGGTGAAAGTTTACGATAATTATCTTTTTCTCATTTTCTTGTATTCTGTATTGTGGCATCTCTATCCCATTGTCTGTTCTCACGTATCGCTTTGGTGTGTATCCTGATTACGCACACATTGTCCTGCGAGAAATTGGAACTACCCGATACCAGCGGGGCAGGAGGGAACGACTCGACCATAAAACCTCCAGTAGAGTCTCCTTCCGATTCTACCAATTTGGGGATACCTATTTGCACAGTCGCACAAGCCTACAGTCAGCCCGTCGGAACTCTTGTGTATGTCGATGCATACATTTGGGGCTATGTCGATGGCACGACTTATAGCAAAGCGACCTTTGGTGCCCCCAAGGAAAAAGCCAATACAAATATGCTGATAGGCGATGCAGATGCCTGGGGTGATCCTTTGTTGTGCATGCCAGTTAAATTGAAATCTAATGCAGATGGCGATTGGCGCGAGATATTTAATCTCTATACAAAACCAGAATTGATAGGTAAACGAGTACGTCTATGCGGAGTTGTAATAGAGTATTTCAAGCGAAAAGGGTTGGACAAACTGATGCTTTACCAGTGGCTTGAAGCTGAAGAAGACAACTCTGATAAACCTGGAGATAATCCCCCATCAGATAATTCTACGCCAGATGATGATAAAACAGACTATCCGTCCATAAATGACACCGCTGATGAAGTCGTGTCAGGACGTATTTCAAGAAAAAGATTATAAAAAATATGCCGAAAGCTTTGTTAGTTTAAAAATAAGTACTAATTTTGCATCGCATTTCAGCAGAAATGTGGAATGGAAGTGTGGGTGAGTGGCTGAAACCACCAGTTTGCTAAACTGACGTACGGGCAACCGTACCGGGGGTTCGAATCCCCCCGCTTCCGCTAAAGCACAGAAAAGGCAGGTTGTTCAGATGAATAATCTGCTTTTTGTTTTTATACAATTCGCCGTTTGTAAAATTGTTTTTAGGCAGGGTGGACAAAAAGTAGGATGAGACAGCCTTCAATTCTTTGATTTTCATATCTTTGCACTATATTATTAATGATATGGTAAAAAAAATGCTTTTTTTGTGGCTCTTCAAATGTTGTAAAAAATGGTCTTAGAGG
>JAEIGA010011463.1_pt1 | contig 13462 bp, 15 predicted proteins | sample 9270691 | NCBI WGS metagenome assembly JAEIGA01 (sample SAMN17057246, study PRJNA624740) | gut metagenome | biome: biome; isolation source: fecal sample | host: Bos grunniens | place: China: Xizang | collected 2019
CAAAACTTAAAGCAACAATTAAAAAGAGCTTAAGCACAGGTACAGACCTACTTGAACTTCAGCTTTCTGAGTCTATTTCAGATAAACTAATTTCAGCTTGTTTGGAGGCACTTGACTAATGGAAGATAAGAATAAATTAATAGTTCCAGAGTCTACTGACCTAAGTATTCTTACAGACCCAGAAAAAGTTGCTGAAGCAAGAAAAGTACTCAACGCAGAATCTTTAGCTCTTATTGCTCAGATAGTTGATGAACAAAATTTAGAGCGTACAAAAGATTTAACTCACTTGTTTAATGTAAATCAAAACAAGAAAACAATGATTAGAGTTAATAAATTGAGCGACCTAATGGATGTTATTACAGACCAAGCAGTTGCAAGATTTACTAATAGACCTGATGAGATTTCTAACCAAGACTTGATGAATAGCTTGAAGACAGTTCAAGACCTTATTGAGCGTGGAACTAAACAAGCGGCAGGTGTACAAGAAACACCACTTATTCAAATTAACCAGCAAACTAATGAAGTTAATGTTGGTGATACCGGAATTAACCTTGGCAGAGATTCTCGTGAAAGAGTTAAAAACGCTGTTGGAGCTTTATTATCTGACTTACTCGCACAGCAACAAGCTACTGATGTAGTGTTTGAAGATAAAACAGAGGAGGATGATTCCGATGACATCTGATATTAAAGGTTTACTTAAAAAGCTAGAAATAGAAGATAAAGGTAGATATGATAATCAGTTTTATGTAATAGAACTCAAAGATAGTCAAGACCACGCAAGAATGTATACTAAGCTTGATAAGAAAGCGACTAATCTTGAGTTCCCTACAATGGAAACCAATACTAATAACACATTAACCAAAATGACTCACTATTTTGAGACCGATGAAAATAATTATACATATCAAATATTTTTGATTGCTGATTATGAAAACGATAAGTACACGCTCAAGATTGGAGAAAAAGAATGATTTTTGAGTATGATGAGCAACCGGTATTTACTCAATCTTTAGATATTGGTGATATTGGTAACACAACTATCAAATGTTCTTCTATGACCGGTGATTGGTTTTTAAGAACTAAAACAGTAATGGGTAAAACTTCTTTAATAGTCTTCGGACCTGTTATTGAAGGAAGTGTTGAGGACTATCCACTTATTGACGGTTTTGCTGTTAATTTTTCTAAGTTTGATTACAAAGAAAGACTTATTATCAAAGCAATAAATCAGCTTCTTAATGACCCAAAGAAAGGTATTAATCACGCTGAAGAAATGCTTGAACAGGCAGCAATAAACAATTTTCCAGATATAATGAATACATTTGAAAATTTTGCATAAATTAATGAAGGGAATAATTATTTATGGCAATTAAAGACGTAAAAGTTTATTTTTATAATATGCTTGGCCAGTATCTTGAAATGAAAGAAGACCTTAAAGATTTTGACCAGGCACTTAAAGACGGACATATAACTGAAGATAAACTCGAGGAAGTTTATAAAGATGTACAAGACCTTCAAAATAACTATGACCGTTTAGCATTTATTATGTACCTTCTTGAACTTCCTTCAAGAAAAAACAAGAAAGAAAAGTTTAAGAAGTCAAATTTAGTTATGGAAAAATATTTCGCGGACAAGAACGCAGATATGGATTCTGTAATTAAAGAAAATGAAAGTTTGTTAACTCATCTTAGAAATGAGCTTAAGAAACTCAAAGAAGAATAAGACTGGCCGGCTTAAGGCCAGTTTTTAAAGCACTATTGTTATTAATTTAATAATTTATTAATATGAGGTATTTATGAAAGAAATTATTACAGATCTTGAAAAACTTGAAGTAGCTGAACCTCTTGAATTTATTTCTGATATCGGCGTTGAAAGAGAAGAGGGTGATAAGATTATTGCTGACATAAAAGAAATCATGGAAGCTAACCCCGAAATGATTACTCTTTCTGCCCCACAAATTGGATATAATAAAAGAATTTTCTGTATCAGATTTAATGACACTATTAAGACTTTTATTGACCCGATTATTACTAAGAAAACTGGTAATACTCTCGTAATTGAAACTTGTAGTATGATGCCAGGTAAAGAAATTCTTATTGCTCGTCCAGAAGAACTTACGGTAGTTTATTATACTGATGACTTCAAATATGAGGAAAATAAACTTGTAGGACCTGCCGCAGCAATTTTTGATCAACAAGTACAACTTCTTGACTGCGTATTCCCAAGTGAGCTAGGTCTTGTTTCAGATATTGAGGAAGATGGTAGCTTAAATGATTTAACTGAGGAAGAGTTCGAAGAGCTTAAAGAAATCTATAAACAGTTTATTCAAATTAAAGCTAAACAGGCCGCAGAGGAAGCTGCTAAAAACGAAGAGCTTGCAAAGCAGTATAGACAACTCAAGTTTACAGAAGATGTTGTAAACGGTAGAACACTTATTCTCGAAAGCGACGAAGAAGCTAATGCTCGAGCCACTTTAAGTAAAAGAACAAAAGCACATGAGATTCAGACTAAAAAGATAGAATCTAAGTATGAATTTAAAGCTGGAGTAAACCGCGTGCTCGGTCAGAAAAAGGGTAAGAAATAATGGCAACACCAAAAGAAGAAATTATAAGAGACTACCCAAGCCTTAAAATTCTTGGCTATATTAAAACTATGCCCAATGGTGATAAAATAGCTTATAATTTTCAAAAAAGAATTTTAGGCTACTATAGAGCTAAGTATGATCATACGACTGATTTTAGCGGTCGTATTGTTTCCAAAGGCAATACTGTGGCAAGCTTTATATACCAAAATAAGTAAAGGACTGATTTTATGGGAAAGAAAATTATTAGTCTTGAAATTCCTGATGAGCTTAGAGAGAAGGCAAGAAAAGAAGCTTTCTTACAAGATAAGTCTGTCTCAGCTTTTATTAGAGATGTTTTAATGGACTATTTTATAAGAAAGGAGACTAAAGATGAGTAAGCTATCTAAAGAGAAGTTCTTAGTCATTGTTGAGTCTCCTAACAAAGTAAAAACTGTCAGTAATATCCTTAAAAAGGCCGGCTATGAAAAAGCTATTGTAATGGCTTCGGTCGGCCATATTATGGAGCTGCAAAACGGTGGACCTTGCTTTAATTCCGGTATCTATCCTAAAGAAGAATTTAAGATGAACCTTAAAGTTGCTGAAGATAAAACTAAAGTGGTTAATAATCTTAAAACAGCAGTTAAGACAGTTGATAAAGTCTTTCTTATGACTGATGGAGACCGAGAAGGTGAGGTTATCAGTTGGAGCTTGATTAAGTTCCTAAAATTAAAAGAAGGAAGTTATTTTAGAGCCATCACTCATGAAATAACTCCTAAAGCAATTATACACGCACTCGAGAATCCTGTTGAACTTGATATGAATCTTGTAGAAGCTGGACTCGTTAGAATGCGTTTAGACAAGATGATTGGCTTCGGACTTTCTCCCGTGGCTAAGAGATACATTGGTGCTAAGTCAGTTGGTCGTTGCCAATCAGTCGGCCTTGCTCTTGTCTGTGAACGTGAAAATGAAATTACAAACTTTGTACCAGAGCTTTATTATGAACTCTTTCTTAATTTTAAAAAAGAAGACATACACTATCCTCAAGCCAAGTATATTGGTACAGCAAATGAACCTAAAGATAAGTTTTCTACTGAAGAAGAGGTAAATAAAGTTATTAAAGCCTGTACTGGTGCTTATATTATACAAAGTATACAGAATAAAGTACGAAAAGAAAGTCCAAAACCACCATTCTGCACAGCAACTTTCCAGCAAGAAGCCGCTAATAAGCTTGGTCTCAAAGTTAAAGATGCTATGAGCTGTGCACAAAAGCTTTATGAAGGTATCAGTGTTGAGGGGGAACACCTTGGTCTCATCACATATATGAGAACTGATGATACAGAGTACTCTCCTGAGTTTATACCAGAATTAAAAAGCTTTATTGAAGCTACTTTTGGTCCTGATATTTATACAGCACCAAGAAAAGGTAAGAAATCTGGTAATGAACAGAACGGACACGAGGCTTTAAGAGTAGTTGACCCAACCATGACACCAGAAAAACTTGCTGAACACCTAAAAAATGACCTTCTAGTCAAGGTTTATAAACTTATTTGGCAACGTACTATAGCTTCTGCTATGCCGGATGCTTTATATAATGAAACTATCTATACGATAGAGAATAATGGACATCTATTTAGATTTTCTAACAAGACTTTAGAGTCTCCGGGCTATCTTACCATCTATAATAAAGCGAGTGTGGAAGCACAGCAAGAGCTTTTAACTGAAAATGAAGAGCTAATAGATACAAACTTGAGTTATTATACCTTAACAACGCATCCAAAGCCGAGATATACTGAAGCAGCTCTTATCAAAGAACTTCAAGCAAGAGAGATTGGTAGACCTTCTACATACGCAACTATAGTAGAGACTATTTTAAGTGCTCAACGCGGTTATTCAGAGCTCCAAGAAAAAGAAATAGTACCAACCGAAAGAGGTAGTCAATTAGCAAGCTTCTTAAACCGTGCTTTCTCTGAAATAATTAACTTAAATTATACAAGAGATATGGAAAAGAGCCTTGACCTTATTGCTGAAGGCAAACTTTCTTGGCTAGACTTTATGAACGCTTTTTATTCTGATTTGTTAAGAAATATAGAAGCTAATAAAGAAGCAGAAACACCTCTTGATGCTGAAACAAAAGAGTGTCCACTCTGTGGTGCACCAATGGCTATTAGAAGAAGTCGCTTTGGAAAACTTTTTTGGGGATGTACTAAGTATCCAAAATGTACAGGAATAGTCAATAAAGATTAGTTAAATAAATCATCAAACCTTAAAAATAGTTTTTGATGATTTATTTAATTGCTAAATTAATTGATTTTAAGAAATCGAATTTAATATAAATAAGGAGACAAAATAATGGCAAAACTTTCAGCAGCACAACTTACATGTGCTAAGCATATAGTCCATGATGCTTTTGCGATAGCTGGTATTAGAGTAAAGAACATAGTAAATAGTCAAACACAAAAAGATTTACCAATAGGCTTAGAACAAGTAACTTCTTATGCTAAAAAGCTAGCAGATGAGCTCATTGATCGTAAATATGCGAATATAAACCCAAGCTTACAGGAAATTTTTGATTATGGTTCTGTTGCAATTGAAACCAAAAATCCTAGAAACTATGTGTACTATAACAGCTCTTATTACTATAATACACAAGAGAAACGTATTTCTAAAATATTCCCAACTGTCGAACAAATGGCCTTAGGAATCGCGACAGTAGCACTTAAATTAGGCTTATTATGGGATGATACTAATCATACTACATATGAGCTAGATATTTTTGAAAAATCTTATTTAGGCCAGGCTGTAAAAGAAGTTGGTGCTTATATCTCAGTACAAAGCACAGCACTAAGCACACAAAAACCTACTACCCCAGTTAAAAAGACTCAAAATACTCCTCGTCAGGCTGGTGCAGCTCCACAAAATGGATATAAGAGCTCTGGTCCACAATCAGGTAGTGCAAGAGACTTAATTAGCGCTCCAGGTAATAAAAAAATCCTTACTGGCTTAGTTTATAAAATTGAAGGTGTTAATGCTAAATCTGCAAAGAATAAGGCTAAGCTTTATATTAAACCTCTTGAAGCTTCCGGCGCAAAGGGTAACACAAATAAAGTAATGATGGGTAGCGCTAACGGTTACACTGACTGCGTTTGTCATTTTGATAATGCTCAAGACGCAGACAGCTTCTTAAAAACTTGGGCAACTGTAAATGCTACTCAAACACAATTTACTAATGTTCAAGTAGTTAGAAAGAATGCAGACCCTAATGGTTACTTTGAAATAGGCACTGAATATGGACCTTGCTACATTTCAGCTATTAAACTAAATGAACAAATTAACACTGAATCTGAAGAACTAGAAGAAGCTGTATATATTAGAGAAAATCATGGCTATGTTCCGGTAGATCCAGAAAGCTATGACAAAGACTTAATGAAATTTTAATAAGGAGATAATAAAATGAAAATTAAGAGACTTAATGAAAAGCTTCTTAGAGAAGCGGATGAAGAAGTTATTGATGTAAACCAATCCGTTAGCGACTTAGCTAGTGATATTGAAGACGCTTATGCTGAGGGTGGTATTGTAGTACCTGAAAAAAATGCGGAGAGCACAGCTAAAGAAATTAAAAAAGCAGCTGAAGGCGTTAAAGAACCTATCTATACACCAATTGTAGTTCCTAATAAACTTACAAAAGCTTGCGATATGGCTCTTAAGATTGCAAAAAGAAACTCAAGAAGACGTAGTTATGATAACCCTAACATTCTTGTTGATGGTCTTCCAGGTTCTGGTAAGACTGCTATTGTAAGAGACTGGGCTAAAGCAAGAGGCTGTAACCTAGTATATGTAAATGCTAAGAACAAAGACCTTGACGCTTTCTTGAATGGTTATCCTGTAACTATGGATGACAGCACTAGACGTGCCGGAAAGAAAGTTGACCAAGCATATTCTGCGGCAATTGATGATTTAAATAAACCTAATTCTATTCTATTCCTTGATGAATTTAACAGAGCTTCTTATGAGCTTAGAGCTGTATTACTTACTCTTATCAACGAGCATAACGTTGCTGGTGAGGGTGATGGTGGTTACAAACACTTTGATGGTATGTTATTCACAATTGCTTGTATCAACCCACCAGTGCCAACAGACCCGGGTGCTGACACACTTAATGACGCTGAGCTTTCCAGATTCGACCCATTCCTTACTTTTGAGTTCGACTCTGACCCAGATGATACTCTTGCATATGCTCCTGAACACTATAAGAGAGAACAAGCTAAGTTAAATCCAGCAGACCCATTTTTCGAGGAAGACTGGCTTTATATCCAAAAAACTGCAAATCTTGTACTCTTTATGCTTAACGACCCATCATTTAAATACGATGACCGTTCAATAAAGAACCTACAAAGTATTCAAAAAGAAAATGCTTTAATGTTTAACCAACGTTCATTTATGAAATTTATGGATTCTTTTGGTGGCGAAGGCGTTAGCACTATTATTGATATGCTTGAGCTTAGACGTCAACCTGGAGATAAGAGAAATTCTTATTCATTTACAGAAGCAAAACGTCAGATGCTTTTAGCTATTCTTGAAAAATATCGTGAGGTAGAACCAAAGCTTCCACCAGATGTACAGAAAAAAATGGAAGCTGCACAAAAGGGTGAAGACTACGAAGAAGACGATTCCCCAACACCGCCAACCGGTAATGGTAATGGTGAAGCAGATGGCGGCGAAGTAGTTGACGCATCAAAGGGTAAACAACAAGTTTTTGATGACCCATACTCAATGGATTTTGATAGTTACGAAGGTGACTTTATTGAAAAAGACGGTTTCTTTAAAAATGTAACTGGTGGTAAAATTCCAGCAGTTTCTCCGGCAGAAGCAACAAAAAGAATCACAGACTTTGACTGGAACTAATATATAAAAACGGAGACATAACAATGGATAGACTATTTAAACTACAATTAGAACATCTACAAGAGTCTGGTAGCTATCAAACTGGAAAAGAACTCCAACTTAAAATGGGCCTAATAAAGCTACTCCGTGATAAACATCACGCTGCCTACGCAGAGCGTTTAAAATATTTAGATGTAATTATTGTTCCATTAAGTGAGAATGAACAATTTACTGCAGCAGTAAGTTTTGAAACCGGTGAGGTATTTGTTGGCGAGGGCTTCTTAATAGCCTTCGCCAGCGAGAACTGGACTATCTTTGACCAGCTCGATGTTGTACTTCGTCATGAGATTGCGCATAACCTTTTAATGCACCAAATCAGAATGCTTAATAAATTTATAGAACATTATGATGTTGATGAAGAAACAGCGAAACATATTCAGCACTCTTCCCTACATGATCTTTTAAATATTATTGAAGACTTTGAAATTTCTAATACACGTTATACTGATACGGATAAAGAGATTATGCGTAACATCATTCTCAATGGTCAAGAAATTCACTGTCTTGTTACAGAGGATCACGATGAGGACTGGGCAGCAATGACTCTTGAAGAAATGTTTTATGCATTAACTCAAGAATTAGATGATATAAAAGCACTATTATTTACTATTGACCCTACTAAACCGCTAGACCCCGACGATGAAGAACGACTAGAAAAAGCTAGTAGTAATACAGCTATTAGACAAGCTTTTGAGACTAATCAGCAATATATGGTAAAGGTTGATGCTAATACTAAATCATATTTCTTTGTACCGATTGAAAAAATACTAACACTTAAAAGCTTTAAAAAATATTCTGCAATGGAACAAAAAATTATGCGTGGACTTTATGACGCATATAAAGACTATTCAGAAAAAGATATTACAAAGATTATAGAAGAAATTGGCTTAACTACTGTCTTTACTGCTTATAAATTTAAAGATAAATCTGGTAAAGACTTAGGTATTGCTGCATACACTCCAGAGGATAAAACTTTTGCTATCAACGTGCTACTTGCTCTAATGGGACGAATATTTACCTCTGATGATATGGGTCCAGGTGGCGGTGGCGGACAAAAACTTAAACGTCCTGATGGCTATGTTAGAGGTTATAATGAAGTAGTTAATTCTACCCATGATATTGAGTCCGAAGAACTAGCTAAACTAATTAGACACTTAGGTCAAGCAGGTATTGATTTATCTCATATTACAGGTAACTCTACTGGTGATAAGAAATAAGAAAGGACAAAAAAGATATGGCAAAAATAACTCCAAATATGTCCGTAGCTGAGATTTTAAAAATGCTCGACATAGATATAGATATCACTGATGTCGACGCCGTGCAAGGAGCTATTGCGGCACTTCAAGACATTATTATATCACGTGGTGATGAAAGTCTTCTAGGACTAGTTAAAAACCAAGTGCCTCCTGGAATAATGCCACCACCAACGCAATCATCAACTGATGACCCCAGACTAAATAAGCCTGCAGTTAAAGGGGGTAAAAAGCAACCGGGTGATGGTGATAATGAGAACGGTGAGGGTGGCGGAGATGATGATGACGAGGAAACTCCAACCAGAAGAAATCAGAATACAAATCCAAAACCATTAGATCCAAAAGAAGACCCCGAGGTTCGCAGAAAAGCAAAAGTACAAAGAACTGCTGAGGTAATACAGAGCGTTATTGATAAAATTAACGGTACAAAAGAGTACGATACTCCTACAGCAAAAGCAGATAAAGAAGAGCTAGAAGAGCTTCTTAAACAGCTTTCTGATAACCCAGATATGACTCTAGATGAATTATCTGACCTAGAAGACCAAGCATTAGATATTGCAGGTCGCTATACTAAGATTTTCAGACAGGATGAGCCAAGTCGTCAAGCAAGAATCAAAAAAATACAAGATGACGCGGAAAACCCAGATACACTTAAAGCTATTGATGCTGAAGATACTGCTAATCGTAGAAAAGCATATCAACAAAGGCAAAAACAGCCTATAGATACACCACGTGGAGCTAAAAGAGCATTCAGTAGTTTTGAAGCTTTTCTACAAGACTTATATAGGGCAGTTAAAGCACAAATTGTTAGAGGTGAAAAACCACAAGATACTTGGAGCAAACTACCTCGACGTGCACAACAAGGTGTACTAAAAAGAGGAGAAATGGCACAAGAATATAATAAAGAAGTTCCAACAATTGACTTCTTCCTAGACTGCTCAGCTTCTTGGTCCACCGACGAACAACGCTATGCTGATGATGCTATTAGCACTATCAAGCAATTCGAAGCACAAGGTAAACTTCATATCAACTTATACTATTTTGGTGACAATGTTACAAAAGATAGATCACTTGTATGGAGTGGTGGTACCAGTGCTTGGGCACATATCCTAGAAACTATTGAAGAAGACGGTTCTCAAAATGTTGTAATCATTACAGACAGCGATATGGAACGTCAAGGCAGTCACACTAGAATGATAACAGTGCCCGGATATGTTTGGTATCTATGGCGTGATCGTGGCTGGGGTGCCGAAAACGCTCCACGTCTACCTAATGAACTTAGGGGCGACATTGAGACTTCAGAATATGCTTTTAATGTACAGGTAGATTAATTATGAAAATAAATGAAGCAAAACAAAATCTTGATATGAATATTGTAGCTTCACTTAATGCCGAGGCTTGGAATTACCTAGTAACTCTTAGAACACAGAAAGAAAGCTTGGGCAGAGACTTTAAAGGGGCTAAGCAACTTACAGCAGCTTTAGAAGAACTTGAAGAAGCTTACTTAATATACCTAGGTCAACTTGAAGCAATTCTTGCAGATGGCGGTGTTGAAATTGGCGAACCAGAAGATAAGAAAGAGGAAGTTAAAGAATCTCTTAAAGAAGATCTTGAAACTCTTATTATCAATGATCCTATCGTAAATGTAACTTTAAATGTTGCACCAGAATCCGAAGACTTTGAAGATGAATGTGAACCCTGTGAAGAAGACACATCTGTTAATAACGGAGAAGCTTTTGAATTCTATTGTGACTTTGATGACCCAGTAGGTCCTGGTCCGGTTCTAGAAACTCCTTGGCAAGGAATTATAAAATAATAACTAAGCACTCTAATTAAACTTTAGAGTGCTTTTTATATGCTAAATTATCATGTGGTAGCAAAACTAATTATTCCCTTCATTAGTCAGAGAGGGCGCTTGTCCTTTCAGCCCTCTCTCTACCTCATTTTGATTTTGAACAAAGGAGCTAATAAGATGACTTTAGATGAAAAGAAAAAGAAAAGACGCAAAAAGAAGCCTTATGACTCTAAGACATATACTACCGGCTGCCCAAGACTTAATGACTACTTTTTTAATAAAATAAATGGCACACTTGGAAATGATACTGACTTTACTGATACAGACACTTCTGATTCAGCGGACGTTGGTGGTGAAGGTACCGGTGAAGGTGGTGGCTTAGGAGAAAGTCTTACTGAAGCAATGAGCTACACAACAATTAAAAAGTTACTCGATGAAATCTGGGCTAACCGTTCTGGTGTAGAAGGTGTTATTGCTAAACTTGATACTTCTGGAAATGTAGGACCTGATATTGCAAAATGGGCGGAAACTAAAGCAGCTAATTTAATTCACCTTGATGGTAGTGCAGAACTTAACCTAGACCAAGAAATGCCAGATGAAGATGGCGATGCTTATGAGTCCGGTGAAACAAAAAACACATTAAAGAGTGAACTAAAGGCACCAAAAACAATTGTTTTAATATCCAATTTTATTCAAGCATCAGCTAGTACAAAACAACAACTATTAAAGCTCTTTAACAAAAAAACTATTCAAATGATTATTATGACTGGTACTGAAGTAGAGCTAAGGAGAATCCCGCAAGAGATGAAAAATAAATTTAAACATGAAATTTCTTTTATTGAAAAAGATAATAGAAAACCCGCTCAAGCAGCAACAGTAGATAACCCTGTATATGACCATGCTGGTGCGGAACCGGCTAATGAGTCTTTGACTGAGGCAAAGCGTGAAGTAAGAAGATACTTTATTAGACCTCAGAATATTTTCTGTGCAAACAAATCAGAGATTATTAAAGCTCTTATTGACATTGGTGACCAAAACTGTTCAGTATATACTTTAAAATATCTTGGTCCTGAGAAGGATATTAACAAGCTTACTAATAAAGATATTATCTATTATTATGATGATGAGATTCTTTATGACAAGAATCACGTTAAAGTAATGGACTATGACCTTTATATCAAGCACGAAGAAGAGCGTCAAAAGTTTAGTGGTGATATAGAAGATGTACCAGAAGAAAAGTTTAATGACGAATATGAAGACAGAATTCACCAAGACACCGTACTTGAAGACACTGGTATGCCACTTGATTTAGATTTTACTTTAACTGAAGATAGACAAAAGTATGTATGCTGTATTTGTGGTGAACCAAATGAAGGCTACGGTAATAATCCAAGCCCATACAAAAACCATGGTTCCTGCTGCGATGCTTGTAACCTAAAGTTTGTTATTCCAGCTCGTCTATCTCAATACAGAGATGAATATAGCTGGCCAGGCCTTGATGACTATTTTGACGAGGTGGACGACTAATGGCAATTAGATTTATAAAAGAAGCTGCATTTCAACCAGACCCAACACTATTACAACCAGGTCCAGATGTTATTCCTACTGACCGTGAGATAAATCGTTTTGCTGAGATGTATATGGACTGCACTTTACATGGTACAAACGCAGATATTTATCATCAGCCTTGGCGTTTTGCACAAGTAACCAAAGATGCTAAGAAAAAGATTCAGCGTTTTATCTTAGGCGTTATTGTAGGCTGGAAAGATTTCACTAGTATTGTAAGTAAAGTACTAATTAAAGATGGTTATGAAAAAAGCACCATTCAAGAATGCTTAGAATATGTACAAAACTCAGGCCAATTAACTTCTATAACTCAAAAATTAAATCAAGAAATTCAAAAAGCATATATGAAATACAACAATGCTAGAACTACTGAGAGTTTAAAGATAGTAGAAGATATAGAAAAGCATGAAGAACTTAACCCAAAACTTTTTGATGGCGATAAACTAAAGCCAGAAGTAAGAGAAAAGATGCTTGCTATTGTAGACGAGTTTACAGCGGGACTAGAAGAAAAGCAAATTGAATTAGAAGTTGAAGATATCCTATTCCTCGGCTCAAACGCAAGCTATAACTATACAAAAGATAGTGATATTGACCTTCACATTGTAGTTGATGCAGATAAGCTAGACTGTTCAAAAGAAATTGCGGAAGCTTTATATAGTGCTTTTAGAACTATCTTCAATAAAAGTATTGAAATAGACTTTTATGGCATACCTGTTGAGCTCTATGTTGAATTTACAGACTCAAATCGTATAAGCAATGGTATATATTCTGTTCAAAATGATGAATGGCTTAAAGAACCAGTTGTACAAGACATCCCAGAGGTTGATATGGACGCGTTTAAGGCTGAATATGAGACCTGGGAAGCAAAGTGTAAGGATATAAAAGAAAACGCGAAAAAAGAGTCTTCTGTGACCTCTCAAGATATTGATACATTAATCAATGATATCTATGAACAACGCAAACAAGGCTTAACTGAAGGAGAATATTCAATAGGTAACCTGATTTTTAAGGAACTAAGAAACGTTGGACTGCTCGATGAGCTTAAAGAGCTTAAAAACAAAGTAATGGGTAAAGAACTTTCACTAAAAGAATCAGTTAGAAAGAGAATTAGCTTTAAAAAATAATTAAAAGAGTCATTTTTATGACTCTTTTTCTTTTTGATTGGTTATAATAATAAAAGATTTGCTAAATTATACGATTGAAAACTTTTGAAAGGACTTAGAGCTATGCCTGTAGAAAAAACACTTTATCATTTAAGTGAAAGACCTATTGGAATTATGACACCAAGAGTGCCTAAAAGCGATTTTGAGGACCAAACTATCCCTCGTATCTGCTTTGCTGACTCTA
>JAEIGA010011464.1_pt1 | contig 13461 bp, 12 predicted proteins | sample 9270691 | NCBI WGS metagenome assembly JAEIGA01 (sample SAMN17057246, study PRJNA624740) | gut metagenome | biome: biome; isolation source: fecal sample | host: Bos grunniens | place: China: Xizang | collected 2019
AAGTATAGGATTTCAGCTAATTGATTATTTGGATTATCATGATAAGCTTTGGCAATTAAATGGTTGCCTTCTTCCTCTACTTCTCTAATATCAATACTTACATACGGAAACGCAATTGGATTTATGCACATAAAATAACCAAATAGCCATAAACAATCAGAATCATTCCACCATTTTTCTTTTGCTATCACATATGTTTTTTTAAGACCTAATTCAAATAATTCTTTATTAAATTTTCCCTTCGGCATATTACAATCCCAAAATGTTAAAACATACCAACATTGTGCTGCAAAACGATATAAAATTGACTTATTCTCACTTTGACTGCACATTAAATTATTTAAGTGTTCATAAGTTTTATCCCATTCTTCATATTGCTCATATTTAACTAAAATGTCATCATCATAAAATATCATACTTTATTCCTACTTGAAAAATACTTCCAAATCCTTATATATATTGTATTAAATACTTTTAATAATATTTTCAGCAATAACATAACAATCTTTTAACGATTTATTAAAAGTTTCACCGAAACTAATTTTAAAAACATTATATATTACACAAGATAATTTATCTATCTCATTTTCAAATCTATTACAAATTTCTAATATTTCTTCATTATATTCATCCTCAGGAGCATGTGCTAATAACTCTATTGGATCCCATTTATTGATATTTTTTTTTATAGTTTCAAAATACATATTTTCTCCTCCTACTTAAACAAAAGAGCAACTATCGCTTTCATATTATCATCAAAATAACTCGAACCATAAGTTGTTACAATATATCCTACAGGAAAAAATAATTATATCAATATATAATGACTCTTCAATTATCATTGAAAATAAAAGAAATGCGAGTATTCATAAAAATATTAAGTATACTGTAGTCTATTTAACATGAAAGTATACATAGTAATTAATAGTATTAACTGTATAAGTATAAATTAAAAATAATTCATCTTCAAATTTTTGTTTATCATTGACTGTTTATTTCCAAAAAATTTCTTTTTCATAAAACCCTTTTTTATTAAAAATCACATTTTCATTGTAATCATCAATAGAATAAGATAAAAGCTTATTTATATCATAAATAACATAATCCCCAGTATAGAAAAACTTTTTATTTTTACAAAACATTTTGCATATTAATAACTCATTATTTTCAGTTAATGCCATATAAAAACTATTATACTCATCAAAATTATATATGTTAAGATCTTCTTGAATTACGATTGAACTATTTTCCTTTTCGAACGCTACACGTGGAGTTTTATAATATCTAGTAGAAAAAATGAATTTATTGGTTGATAATGAAACCCCTCCAACAATGATTGATAAAAAAACTACTAATATAAAAACTATTAACATGATTATTTTAATTTTTTTATTCATAAATTCCTCCTATATTTTATAAATTGCCCTTATTATAGATATTAATATTAGTGATGCTGCTACAGCTGTAGCAGGTGATTTTAAAATCAATTTAGGTAACATTGGTGCAAATTGAGGAACACATACACACGCTATTGCAAGTGCAGCAGTAGCGATATGTCTAATTTCAAAATCTAAATTCAAACTTGTAAATACACCAATATCATAAGCACAATATACTATAGACATTGATCTAATGATTTTGTTACGTGTTAATGTATATGCATATGAAATACTACATCCTTCTTTCACAAAAATATCCATTGCTTCTTTTGCACGCCAATGAATCTTAGCAATAATATGATGTCTTTCTGTTTCGTGTTTAAAAATCTTTGTAGACACTATAATATAGAAAATTACTTTATTGATGTATTTAAGTATAATATTATACTTTATTCCAACTTGAGAAATATTCAAATAAATCCTCTTCCAAATCCTCATAATCTAAATAAGTTCCATTAACAAATTTTATCTCTTCATTTATATTTTTATTACCTATATATGTAAATAAATTTGGTTTATAGTCTTTAGTTTTATATAAATGTAAATCTCCTCGCAAAGATGTCGAAATATTCCATTCCATTATTTCTTTTTGTTCATTGGTAATATTTTTAAAATCATAAAAATCAAATTTTAAAGTTAATGGTAAAATTGATAGATTTATTATTTCATTAACATTAGGGAGTATGTCAAATACTTTATTAAATACTTGTATAATGTTAAAACGTCTACCACTATCTCCATAAAAAGATTCTCCTATTTTTTGAATTACTATATACTTATTATATAAAATATTCGATGTTTTTTTCACAAATTTATAAGCATATATATCACCCACATTCCATGGTATTTTAATATTATTTAATTTGCTAGTTTTTTTATTTCCTTGATAAGGTAATAAAAATTTTCTTTTTACTTCATCTAAACTATCCAACCATTTCTTTTTATCAATAGAACTTTCAAAATTATCATAAAATACTTTTCCTTCAATGTATGATAAAACTTTACGTTTCAATTCTATAGATAACAATCCATATTCCCATAAACAATCAGCAAAAACTATCCAAAATAATGGAGCATCATCAGATAGTATACATTCTGCAAATTCATTGGTCATTTCATAATAAATTTTTTTATAGTTATTATTTTGGTTAATTCTTATTTCGAACGTTTCTTTTATATCTAAAGATAGATCATTACCATATAATGTAGCATTCCAAAATCCCATAATTTATTTTCCTCCTTTTAATCGTCAAAAGCTGAAGAAATGATTGATGACACTCTAGTAAATTCTACTATAAATTTACTCAATTTTTTATAATAAATTGAATTTCTCATGTTATTTAATTCTTTTAAAGTAAATGCCGAAATAAAATAAACTTGCCTCTTCATATGTTAAATTTGTTACAATAGGCATCATTTATGTAATGTTTCTTAGAATAATTCTTCTTAAAATGAGCTCTCTCACGAATATCAAAATTATACAAATTATATTTTTATTTGTCAAATTTTAAAGTAATATTTAGAAAAATAGACCCATAAAGGGTCTATTACTAATTCTTAACCATCTTTTCTAATGCTTCTTTCGCAGCAAGTTGTTCAGCATCTTTTTTACTACTTCCAGTACCAGTTCCAAGACAAATACCATCTAAAACAGCACTAATAGTAAATACTCTTTTGTGGGCTGGACCTTCAGTATTATCTAAACGATATACTAAAATTGAACGAGATTCTGCTTGAATATATTCTTGTAATTGACTTTTATAATCAACAAATGGTTTAGTATCATTTTCTAAAATACATGGAAAAACAACTTTTTCTAAAATTTTCTTAACTTCAACTAATCCACCTGTTAAATATACCGCTCCAAGAAATGCTTCAAATGCATCATTTAGAACCGCTGGACGGCATCTTCCACCATTTTGTTCTTCTCCATTTCCTAGAAGAATTAATTTATCTACACCAAGCTCTTTACAATATTTTTCATTGGCATCTTCGCATACAAAGCTGGCACGAAGTTTTGTCATTTTACCTTCTGGCATATTTGGATAAGTATCATAGATGTATCTAGCAACTAATAATCCTAATACAGAATCCCCTAAAAACTCTAAACGTTCATTACTTTTCATCGCATGTTCATTCGCATATGAAGAGTGCGTTAAAGCTTCAATGATATAATCATTTATTTCAATATTAAGTTGGTATTTATTAACTATTTCGTTAAAAACTTTTTTATTAATTTTAACCATTTTCTCCTCCTTATTATATATAAGTAATATATATAATTAGTCTAATTGATTTTGTTTCATTTCATAGTTATGATATACAGTTTCTCTTAGGTTTTTATATTCATCATTTGTAAAGAATTCTTCTTTTTTAATGATTTCATCAGCATCTTTATTAGCTTCTTCTAAGATCATTGTATCATATCTTAAGTCCGCAAATTTAAAATTCATACTACCAGATTGTTTTTCTCCAAAGAATTCTCCAGGTCCACGGTTAGCTAGGTCATATTCAGCTAGTTCAAAACCATCTGCTGTTGTTTCTAACATTCTTAGTCGTTTTTCGCTAGTTTCGGTTTTCTTTTCTGATAATAAGAAACAATAAGGAACACTATCACTTCTCATTACACGTCCACGTAATTGGTGAAGAGTTGCTACTCCAAAACGTTCAGCTCCAAGAATTAGAATAGTTGTTGCGTTAACTACGTTAACTCCTACTTCAATAACGCTGGTAGCGACTAATATATCAATTTCTTTGTTTAAGAATTTTTCCATTATTTGTTCTTTTTCAACTGGTTTTAATTTACCATGAATTAAACCAACCCTAGCAACACCATCAAAATATTTAACCATATTTTCATAGATTTCTGTAGCATTAGCCGTATCTAGGCTTTCTGATTCATTAATTAACGGTGTTACTACATATATTTGATGACCATTTTTTATCTCTTCTTTCATATGTTTAATAACATCACGTTTTTCTGTTTGTTCTACATATTTAGTAATAACTTTTTTTCTATTAAGTGGCATTTGTTTAATGATTGAAATATCCATATCACCATATACCGAAATCGATAATGTTCTAGGAATTGGGGTTGCACTCATTTTAAGATAGTTTACATCATTACCTTTATTACGAATCATTACTCTTTGACGAACTCCAAAACGATGTTCTTCATCAGCAATAACAATTCCTAATTTTTGATATTCAACATCTGTTTGGAATAAAGCATGCGTTCCAACTATAATATTAATATCACCATTTTTTAAACCTTCAATAATTTCTTTACGTTGTTTTTGAGTAGTTGATCCTGTCATTAACGCAATATTAACATCAAAATCTTTTAACATCTCTTTTAATGTCGCAAAGTGTTGTTGAGATAAAATTTCTGTAGGACACATTAAAGCTGCTTGATATCCTGCTGATACTACCGCGATAATTGACATAACAGCAACTATTGTTTTCCCACTTCCAACTTCTCCTTGAAGTAATCTATTCATCGCATATGGAGCTTTTAAATCTTTTAAAACATCTTCAATAGCATTTTTTTGGTCTATAGTTAATTCATAAGATAAACTTTTTTCTAATTTTTCAAGCCAGTCTCTCTTATAATCCATTACTGGACTCTCACCATTTTGTTCACGCATATAATGTAAATACTTCATTGATAATTGATATTTTAATAATTCTTCGTATTTTAAACGATTATATGCAAGATTAATTTCTTCTAATGAATTAGGATAATGTAATAATTTAACACTTGATTTAAAATCTAATAAACCATGTCGATTAATGTATTCTAAAGGTAAAGTTTCCTCTAATTTTCGACCGTATTTGTGGAAAACTTTATCTAAGATTTCTAAATATTTATTATCAGTGATTTCTTTAATTTTATATACTGGAATAATATCTCTACTAATATCATCACATAAAACTAAATCATTAATAGTAAAGTTATTAAGATTTTTATAAAAGCGACCACTTACTCTAATAACTTGACCATATGTAAGTTTCGTTTTTAAAAAGATTCGATTGAAGATGGTTGCTCTAAAAAGATGTCCATCAACATCCATCATAAAAGATAATGTTGATAATTTACTTTTTACATGATTGATTGTTAATTTGCTAGCAACACTACCTTCTAAGACGATTGTCTCATCGACTTTCGCATCACTTATTGATCCAACTGTATAATTTTCGTAACGCGATGGAAAATTAGATAGAATATCTAAAACGGTATTAATACCTTGTTTTTTAAGAGTATTCTTATATCTCGTTAAAATATATTCTTCATTTTCCAACAAAATGTCATTAACCATTTTCTCACCTTCTAATATAAAAAGAGTGTACACCCTAGAGTATACACTCTTCTTTTTATTTTTAATATTTTATTCAATAGATAGAATGTAACTATATACTTCTTGTTTTCCTTCGATTACATCTACTTCTAGATCTTCGTAAGTACTTTCAATATATTCTCTGATTTCTTCAACTTCATCTTCTGTTACATCAGCACCATAAATAATGGTGATAATTTCTTTTTCTGATAAATCAGTTTTTTCAAGCATAACTTTTAAAGCATCAGCTTTTGTTTTTTCACTTGAAACCATTTTAGAGTTACAGATACCAATGTAATCATCTTTATGAATTGAAATACCATCAAGTTCTGCATCTCTGATTGAATATGTAACAAGACCAGTTGTAACGTTTTTAATTACATCATTAATTTCTTCTAAGATTTGTTCAGAATCACCACTAGATACATCTAACATTGTTAATGCTGAATATCCTTGAGCAAGTGATTTTGAATTAGCTACTAAAATATTAGCTTTTTCATAGTATTTAGCTGCTTGTTGAGCAGTTAACATGATATTACTATTGTTAGGGAAAACAATAATATTTTCAGCATTGATTAAATCAAAACCTTTAACAAAATCTTCAGCTGATGGATTCATACTTTGTCCACCAGATACGATATAATCAACACCCATATCTTTAAATGTTTGTACTAATCCTTCACCTGATGCCACAGCAACAACTGCGTATTTTTTACGTTCTTGTAATTCACGTAATTCAACACATTCAGGGCAATCACATAAAGCTTGAACATCTTCTGATTCATTATGTTGAACAGACATATTTTCAATTTTAATAGTAATATATTCACCCCATTGTTGGCAGAAATTTAATACATCACCTGGAGTTTTTGTATGAACGTGAACTTTTACAATATCTTCATCTTTGAAACATACAATAGAATCTCCAATAGTTTCTAAATAATCTTTAATAACTGTTTCATCGAATGTTGCGATTTTAACTTTTGCATGTTGTAATTGTAAAATAAATTCTGTACAATATCCATATTCTAAAACACTATGAGCATTAAAGTTATGATTAGCTTTAACAGTTCCAATTGCTGGTGCAGGTTGTGCATCTTCAATAATTTCACCATTTAAGGCTTTTTGCATACCTTCTAATACATAGATATATCCTGCTCCACCTGAGTCAACAACACCGGCATCTTTTAATACTGGTAAAAGATCTGGAGTTCTGTCTAGTGATGCACGAGCTTCTTTGATTAATAATTCAAAATATTCATTAATAGATGTTTTTTTATTAGATTTCTTTAAAGCATATTCAGCTGATTCTCTAGCAACTGTTAAAATAGTTCCTTCAGCTGGTTTCATAACTGCTTTATATGCTTGAGCAACACCCATTTTGAAAGCTTTACCTAAGTCAATAGCATTAACTTCATCATATCCATCTAATCCCTTATAAATACCTCTAAATAATTGAGATAAAATAACCCCTGAATTCCCACGAGCACCCATTAGCATTCCACGTGATAAACGTTTAGCCATAGCGCCTACGCTTGTTTCTTCACAATTACTAATTTCTTCAACACCTGCTTCAATTGTCATACGCATATTAGTACCAGTGTCTCCATCAGGAACTGGGAAAACATTTAGTGCATCTACAATTTTATAATTAGCACGTAGACTTGCTGCACCGTTAGTTACTAATTGTTTATAAAGTAACCCGTCTACTTTCATTATTTCCATTTTATTTTCCTCCTAGGATATTTTATAATTGATAAACATACTTACTTATTATACCATATTAAGGCGAAAATTGCAAGTGATTAAGAAACAGGCACTATATAGAATGTCTATATACAATAGTTAGTCTACATAGACAATAAATAAATTTTTTTATATGTTTTTTCTTGCAATAACTTACCATTTGTGATATAATAAGTAAGGATTAAAAGTATCAAGATTTTAAGGAGGATTTATCATGGCTCGTAAATGTTATGTTACAGGATTATCAAGTGTTTCTGGAAATAAACGTTCTCACTCATTACAAGCATCTCGTCGTACTTGGAAAGCAAATCTTCAAAAAGTTCGTATTGTTGATGAAAAAGGACGTGTTGTAAGAGTTTATGTATCTACTCGTGCTTTACGCTCTGGATTAGTTACACGCGCTTAATTTTTAAAAGTGAAAGGTCAAACAAATGTTTGACCTTTTTTCTTTTATCTATTTTTTATAATTCCAAATAACTTCATCGGCGTCATGCCAACCGTGCCATCCATTAGGTTCTCTATCATGCTCACAATATATAACTTGTTCTTCGTGATTGCTATAGAAAGCCATGTCTCCCATTTTTTCAACACTCTTAGGAATATGCACTTCTTTTAAGTTTTTACAACCAAAGAAAGCTTGTATTCCTATTTCTGTAACACTATTTGGTATTGTTATTTCAATTAAATTACTACAATTACTAAAAGCGAAATTCGGAATGATTTTAACATTATTATTTAATTCTACTTTTTCAAGGTAAGTATTATTACTAAAAACCCTTTCTTTCATTTCTTTAACTTCCTTAGGTAATGTAAATGAAGTATCTTTTTTAGCCATTGGATAAGCAATTAGACAACTTCTATCTTTATTATACAAAATGCCATTTTTGCTGCTATAGTATTTATTACTATTCTTTACATTAATACTTTTTAAACTGATACACATAGAGAATGCCGCATCACCAATTAATTCTACACTTTCTGCTATATTCACTTCTTCTAGACTAGTACAATTGTAGAATACTCCACCTTCTAAATTAATTAAATTAGAAAAATCCGGTATTTCCTTAAGTTTTTCACAATTAGTGAAGGCCGAACTCATAATATAAGCAACAGATTCTCCTCCTTTTATTTCTGTTAATTCTTTATTGTTAGTAAAAGCTTCATATCCAATACTTACAACACTATCAGGAAGTGTTAATTTTGTTAAATTACTTAATCCATAAAATTGATAATTACCTATATAGGTTACTGTATTAGGAATAACCATTTCAGTAACAACATCATATTCTCCTTTAGGGTTTTTCATATTTAATGTTCCCGAAATAAGAGGATTATTCTTATTATATCTAAAATTGAACTTACACCACTCTTCAATTGTCCCTGGAAAATATACTTTTACTCCGCTTCCACCGAAATTAACATTTTCTGATATTTCTTTTAAAGTTTCAGGAACCATCCATTTTTTGTTTTTTAAAGCTGAAGGAAATAATAATAATTTTGTCACATCTTTATTATATAACACCCCATCTACTAATGTTAAATAAGGGTTATCTTCTAAATCAATAGTCTCTAACATTCCAACATTATTAAAGTTTCCTTTACCAATTACTTTTAGCGTACTTGGTAAATTTAATTGTCTTAACATAGGGTTGTATTCTAAGATATGATTTGCTAGTATCTGAGTCTTTGGATGAAAATCAATACTAAAAGAGTTAAATCCACTTCTTTGTGTATATTTATAACATACCAAATATTCATTATCTTCATTACCTAGATAAAGATTGCTATTATACTCTTTGTAAATAAAATGCTTTACACCATAAAAAGAATCGTTGTAAATACTTAATAAACTATTTGGAAGTCTTACTTTTGTTAATTTCTCACAATTAGCAAAAGCGGAACTTCCTATTTCTACAATTCCTTCTGGAATATCAATAGTAGTCAAAGAACTACCAAAAGCAGCTCCTGCAAGTATAATCTTAGTGTCAGGGTTAAATTCATAAGATGACGCACTAATATCTTTAATTCTAACTAAAACATGATAAGGATTATCTTCATTACCTAAATATTTACCATTTGCATCTTCATTATATTTTAACTTTCCACTTGTTGAAAAATTTATATTTCCTATACTAATAACACTATTCGGAATATTTATTCTTTCTAAATTATCACAACCAGCAAAAGCGCCATCACCAATAATAGTTAAAGTTTCCGGCAAAATAACTTCTTCGACATTTTTACATCCATAAAATGCATATGATCCAATATTAGTTACTCCTTCTTTTACAACTATTTTAGATATTTTTTCAGAATAATCACTCCAAGGGCGATGACTTTCTTTATTATAATTAATAGTTTCAAAATTAATTGTCAATACACCTGTTTCTTTATCAAAAACATATGGTAATTTCTCACTATCTATTTTATTACCTCCACCACAAGATGTAAAAGTAAAAACACTTATAAGTATAATCATCATCGATAAAAAATACTTTATAATTTTCATACTACCCTCCTATTACTTACATTAATTATATCATTTTTTCATTATAAAAACAAATATAAAAAAAGAAAACAAGAGATTAATCTCTTGCTACTTATCCTTTTTACTAAATAATCCCACTAAAAAGGAAATAAAACGGGAAATGAATTTTGGTAATTGAATAGTATAAAAACGCATAAACTCTCCTTTGTTAGTAAAGTATATGCGTTATTTTTTTATTTATGATTATTTTTTATCATTAGATTCAATTAAATATAATCTACCTTTATTGATAATTATTAATACATCACTATCTATAAATTCATTACTTACTGTATAAGTATCAGTTGATAAAACTTCTTTATTTGTTATTTCGTATAAAGCATTTTTAATAGTAATATTAGAATTAATACATGGTATTAAAGAAAAATATTGATAAATTGTCTTTTTAACTTTATATACACCTTCTGTTAGACAACTTATTTTGTTTTGTTCATCAATAATTTCAATTTTTTTATCTGAATATCTTTCTAAAAGTTTTAAATTTCCTAAAAAATGATCAAGACGCCCACCTGTTGCGTTAAAGATAATAATTTCATCTACTTCATCTTTTAAAGTATTAATAGCAAGCTCTAAATCTGTTTCATCTTTTTCTTTTTTAAAACGATAAATCTTTTTAGCTTTTCCTTCAATTTCTTCTTTTAAACTATCAAAATCACCAAAGGCTATATCAATAGGATATTTAGTAATTTTACTACATCCACCATCAACACCTATAATTAGGTCATTTTCTAAAGGAATATAAAGTTTTTCAAATGTATCATTAGGAGCAGATGCTATAACAATCGCTCTCATATTTCACCTAATTCAAAAGTAGCTTTAATGAAATCTTCATTTTTAAATAGATATGTTCCTGCCACAACCGCATCACAACCTACTTTTTTCACAAGGATAGCTGTTTGATCATTAATCCCACCATCTACTTCTACTAAGTAAGAATAATTATTTTCTTCTCTTTTTTTAACTAAATAAGCAATTTTATCTAGACACGAATCCATGAATTTTTGACCACCTTTACCTGGTTCTACACTCATTATAAGGATTAAATCTAAATATGGTAAATATTCATCTAATACTGTTACACTAGTTCCTGGTTTAATTGATAATCCAATTTTTAAGTTTTTACTTTTTACATCTTTTAAAACTTCTAAAATATTATCACATGCTTCAAAGTGGAACGTCACATAGTCTGCTCCTGCTTCATAATATTTCATTAAATGTTCTTCTGGTTTTTCAATCATTAAATGAACATCAAATACTTTATTTGAAATTGGTCTTAATTTTTTAACTAATTTTTCATCAAAAGTTGTATTGGGAACAAACTTACCATCCATAACATCTAAATGAACCCATTCACAAGATGAATCATTAACTTTTTTCATTTCTAAATCAAGATTATTAAAATCAGCTGCTAAAATTGAGGGTGAAACAATCATTTTAATTACCACTTTCTTTGTTTTTTATTTTCTTCGATAAAATTTAAATAATTATCATAACGACTTTTTAGTATTTTATTTTCTTCAACTAGTTTTTTAATTCTACAAGATGGTTCATTAATATGAAGACATCCATTATATTTACAATTTGATGATTCTGAAAAAAACTCTTTAAAACTATGAGCAATATCAATATCTTCCATACCTGTAAAATCCATAATCCCAAATCCCGGAGTATCAGCAATCATCCCTTCATATAATGGATATAATTCGACATGACGAGTTGTATGTTTTCCACGTCCTAAAACATATGATATATCATTAACTTCTAAATTTAAATTTTCATCTAATAAATTAAGAATTGTACTTTTACCAACACCACTTTGACCAGTAATAACGGTAATTTTATTTTTTAATAAATCAATTATTTGTTGTTTATCAAAATCCCTATTTTTCGAAACATTTAGTATTTGATAACCAATACTTTTATAATAATCTTCATATTTCTTAATTTCAACTAATTCTTCTTCATTTAATAAATCCCATTTAGTAAAAATAAGAATGGCTTCAATATTATTATAATTTAAAATTGTTAAAAAGCGATCTAATAAATTAGTATTAAAATCAGGATCTTTTACTGAAAATACCACAAATGCTTGATCAATATTACAAATAGCTGGTCTTACTAAATCATTAAAACGATTCTCTAATTTGGTAATATAAGCCGTTGTATCATTCATTAGTTGATATTCAACATAATCTCCTACTTTGGGTTTTTCTTTATGATGGCGGAATAATCCACTTGCTTTAGCCCACATTATTTGTTTGGATTCTAAATCTTGGATTCTGTAATCTCCTGATTTTAAACAAGTAATTAATCCTTTCATAAAATACTATTCCCTTTCTAATTTTATATATTATTTTACTTCTTTTTCTTGCATTTTTTGAGCTCGAAGTTGTCCACAAGCAGCACTTATATCATTACCATGTTCCATACGAACAGTCGCATTGATTCCTTTTTTATGTAGTACCGCAAAAAATTCTTCAGCCGCATCATGAGCTGTTGAACGATAATCTTTTGTTTTTACAACATTGTATGGTATTAAATTAACATAACAATTAATACCTTTTAATAAATTAGCCAGTTCTAAAGCGTGTTCTTTAGTATCGTTAACCCCTTTTAATAAGATATATTCAAAAGTAACACGGCGATTAGTTTTTTCTAAATAATATTTAACCGCATCAAGTACTTCTTCGATTTGGTAACGTTTATTAATTTTCATTATTTTACTACGTAATTCATTATTTGGAGCATGTAAACTTATAGCTAAATTAATTTGTAAATCGAATTCAGCAAATTCTTTAATTTTTGGTACTAATCCACAAGTTGAAACCGTAATATGACGTGCCCCAATTTCTAATCCTCTACCATAGTTAATAGTTTCTAAAAATCTTAAAACTGTATCGTAATTATCAAAAGGTTCACCAATTCCCATAATTACAACATTAGAAACTCTTTCATTTTCTAAGTCTAAATCTTTTTGAACATATAATATTTGAAGAACCATTTCGGCATGTGTTAAATCTCTTACCTTACCAAGTTCACCACTTGCACAAAAAGAACATCCCATATTACATCCAACTTGGCTAGTAACACAAACACTATTTCCATAGTTATGACGCATTAAAACAGTTTCTATGTAATGCCCATCAGCTAGTTCAAATAAATATTTCACTGTTCCATCACTAGATTTAAATTTACCAACTAATACTAAAGGTTCAATTGAAAAGTTTTCTTTTAAAATTTCAAGACCTTTTTTTGATAAATTAGTCATTTCATCAAAACTAGTTACTCGTGCTCTATAAAGCCATTCAAAAATTTGAACGGCACGGAATTTCTTATCTCCAACGGATACAAAATATTCTTCTAATTCTTTTTTAGTATAATTGTAAATACT